>SMEO01000068.1_pt1 | contig 24016 bp, 24 predicted proteins | sample 2456251 | NCBI WGS metagenome assembly SMEO01 (sample SAMN10132594, study PRJNA489261) | soil metagenome | isolation source: day1 control-silt loam soil ammended | place: USA | reverse complement strand
AAAATAACCGAAGCTTCAATGGGGAGGTTAAATCTAAGACTTTAAAGATCTTAAAATCAGCAGCTCATTTGATTCGGTCCGAGATTTATAAGGCATATTCCACATCCTTTCTAAATTCAATATACCAGTTTGTCTCACTTAAAGAAGGAAATATTATGTAAAAGCACATATTAATCAAACGTTTGATTAATTATGCAAGTACTTTATTTTTCACCGAAAAGACAAGGAATCATAAGTTTACTTCTTCACAAAGATGATATTATAATTATATCCGTTTACATAGAAATACTATTTTCCAGTTTTTCTAAACTGTTCGGAAAAAAAACAGTAATATGGTATACTACTGTAGTTAAACAACTTGTGGATGGAGGATTATATGAGTAAAAACTCTAAATTAGGGCAACAAGCAAAAATATTGTCCTTTCACCCAACCGGCGAATATTATTTTACCAAGGGTTTAAAGGCTTACCATAAACGTGAATTATATAAAGCAAAAAAATATTTATCACGCGCACTTGAGCTTGAACCAGGTGAGCCAATGATTGCCTGTCAATTAGCGATAACTTGTACGGAAATTGGCGATTATAACTACTCGAATAATCTACTTGAAAATATATTAGATGTATTAGATCCATATATGACCGAGTGTCATTATTTTTTAGCAAACAATTATGCGCACTTAGGTATGTTTGAAGAGGCTTATCGTCATGTGAACGCATATCTTGATAAAGATGAGGCTGGAGAATTTAGCGAAGACGCAGAAGATCTTCTTGATTTAATCACCTTTGAAACAGATGAAACGGAAGAAAGTTTATTTAAACAAGACGGTTTGATTATCAAACAAGAAAAAGCTCGTGGATATTTAGAGGCGGGTAATTTTCAAAAAGCAATAGAAGTATTAAAGGAAATGATTGAAGAATACCAAGATTACTGGTCTGCTTATAATAATCTGGCTCTTGCTTATTTTTATTTAGGACAAATTGATGAAGCGTTTGCCACGTTAGAAGAGGTATTAGAGAAGAGTCCGGGAAATTTACATGCACTTTGCAACTTGGTTGTGTTTCATCATTATCTGCAACAAGAGGAAGAATTGAATACACTTGTGGACGCATTAGCTAAAATCCGTCCTATGTTCATGGAGCAACGCTTTAAGTTAGGAGCAACACTTGCGTTAATTGGCAAATATTCTTTAGCGTATAAATGGCTGAAACAGTTGCAGAAGCAAGGATTTGAAGGGGACAGTTCTTATTATTTTTGGTTAGCTACTTCTGCTTACCATTTAGGTCATGAACAGACGGCACAAAAGGCATGGCTAAAGGTTGTTGAGATTAATCCAGAAAAAGAAGGCATGGAGCCATGGAGTGAAATGAATGTTACTACTGGCTTAGAACACCATTTGCCTTCTATATTAAAAAAACTGGAAAGTGAGTTTATTGAAGAAAGATTATTTGCCATTTTTCTTGTAAAGCACTCTAAGCATAAGCAAAGTCTTTTGAAAAATAAGCTATTTACAGACAATCCATCTTTTACTACTTTAGAAAAACAATATGCAAACTTTGTGAAAAATAAGCAGCAGGAGCGAGAAGTTTTTAATATTGACTTTGCTGATCGCACAGCTGAGTTGCTATATAAACATTTTAATCCGATAAAACTAACCGAAGTAGGCGTTTATATTATGTGGTTTTCTATTTTTGTGGAAGCTACGAAAGTCAATTTTAAATTGAATAACCCTGCAGGTTGGGTCGCTGCTATTGAATATACTTGGTTGCAGCTTCGTGAAGAGAAGAGAAGCCAAGCATCTCTTGCGGAAAAACACTTTATTTCAGTTTCAACGATTTCAAAGTATATCAAGCTTGTTCAAAGCTTTCTTAAATGAGCAAAAATTTGGACTCTCGATTGTTTGTTATATAGGATAGTAGGTAGGAGATACTATTATTATTCAATCGTTTGAAAAGTATGAAGGAGTGATAAACGTGACAGAAGAAAAAATTTATGATGTTGTTATTATAGGCGCTGGTCCAGCTGGGATGACAGCTGCTGTTTATACATCTCGTGGTAATCTATCCACATTGATGCTCGAGCGCGGAATGCCAGGTGGGCAGATGGCGAACACAGAGGAAGTAGAAAATTACCCTGGATTTGAGTCAATCTTAGGACCTGAGCTTTCTACAAAAATGTTCGATCATGCAAAGAAATTTGGTGCGGAATACGCATATGGTGATGTAAAAGAAGTCATTGATGGAGAAGAATATAAAACAATCATAGCTGGTTCAAAAGAATATAAAGCTCGTGCGATTATTATTTCTTCTGGTGCTGAGTATAAAAAAATTGGTGTTCCAGGTGAGAAAGAATTAGGTGGACGTGGCGTTTCTTATTGTGCAGTATGTGACGGTGCTTTCTTTAAAAATCGCGAATTATTTGTCATCGGTGGAGGAGATTCTGCTGTTGAAGAAGGTGTGTATTTAACTCGCTTTGCTTCAAAAGTTACAATTGTTCACCGTCGTGATCAACTTCGTGCGCAAAAAATTCTTCAAGATCGTGCATTTGCAAATGAAAAAGTTGATTTTATTTGGAATTCAACACTGAAACAAATTAATGAAAAAGATGGAAAAGTAGGTAGTGTTACGCTGACTTCAATGATTGATGGTACTGAAACAGAGTATCCTGCTGATGGTGTATTTGTTTATATCGGTATGTTGCCATTAACAAAACCATTTGAAAGCTTGGGTATTACAAATGAAACTGGCTATATCGTAACGAATGAACAAATGGAGACAAAGGTTCCGGGCATTTATGCTGCAGGAGATGTTCGTGAAAAAACATTACGACAAATTGTAACGGCTACGGGTGATGGAAGTATTGCTGCTCAATCCGTTCAACATTATGTCGAAGAATTAAAGGAAAAATTAGAAATTAAAGCATAAATCGTTGAACGGCCTTGAGTTTTTCAAATGTAAAATGTAATATGACCGTCATTCTGTTTTAATGGCCATGTAATACAATTGAAAAAATAATAAGGTATAGTTAAGGGAGATTGACTCCCTTCCCATATACATTGTTGACACAGATTAAGGTCTGTGTCTTTTTTTGCCTGAAAATCGCGATTGTTGTTCATTGTGGGCTAAAAGTAAAAATAGTATAATGAAAGATATATATACATTTGAGAAAGATGATACAAATTTGCCTGTTAGTGAGTGTAGGCGCAATTGAGGTGAAGAACGTGCAACGTGTCACAAATTGTGTGTTAGTAAAGGACAATCAGGTGTTGCTTTTAAAAAAGCCTAGAAGAGGATGGTGGGTGGCACCGGGAGGAAAGATGGAGCCAGGAGAATCGATTCGCGATGCGTGTATTCGCGAGTATCGAGAGGAAACAGGAGTATATTTAAAGAATCCGACTATTAAAGGAATTTTTACGTTTATTATGAAAGATGGAGAAAAAGTATTAGCTGAATGGATGATGTTTACATTCTATGCAACCGAGTCAGATGGAGTAAATGTAGATGTCTGTGATGAGGGAGAATTAAGTTGGCACCCTATCTCAGAAACAGCACAACTCAATATGGCTGTTGGGGATCATCATATTTTGGAATATATGATTCAGGGTAGTGGTATTATCTATGGAACATTTACGTATACTCCTGAATTCGATTTGCTTTCTTATCGACTTGATCCAGGTTGAAATACAGAGGATATAAGCGGGGGTGAGAGAAATGAACAATGAATTTAAAAATGAAACGCAATTAGTTATTATTACAGGAATGTCTGGTGCTGGAAAGACGGTTGCTATTCAAAGTTTTGAGGATTTAGGTTTCTTCTGTGTTGATAATTTGCCACCCGCATTGTTACCAAAATTTTTAGAGTTAATGAAAGACTCTGGGAATAAGATGAATAAAGTGGCTTTAGTTATGGACTTGCGTGGAAGGGAATTCTTTGATTCTTTATTTGTTGCTCTTGATGATTTGGCACAAACACCATGGGTTTTTCCGCAAATTCTATTTCTTGATGCAGATGACTCTATATTGGTAAGAAGATATAAAGAGTCAAGAAGAACACATCCACTCGCTCCTTTAGACCGTCCACTAGAAGGAATTAAGCTTGAGCGAAGCCTTTTAGAACAATTAAAGGGTAGAGCACAGCATATTTATAATACCTCTCAATTGAAACCTCGAGAATTAAGAGAAAAAATTGCAACAGAATTTTCGATAAGCCACAGGCCAGTGTTTACAGTGAATGTCATGTCATTCGGTTTTAAGCATGGTATTCCTATTGACGCTGATCTTGTGTTTGACGTACGTTTCTTACCTAATCCATTTTACATAGAGCATATGCGTCCTCAAACAGGACTAGATGAAGAGGTATATAGCTATGTTCTTAAGTGGAATGAGACAAAAAAGTTTTTGGAAAAATTGACGAATTTACTTACCTTCATGCTTCCGCATTATAAGCGTGAAGGAAAATCACAGCTTATAATTGCTATCGGCTGTACAGGTGGTCAGCATCGCTCTGTTTCACTAGCAGAATATCTTGCGGATTTTTATAAAAATGACTATGCAACACAGGTTTCTCATCGTGATATCGAGAAAAGTAAGGGGAAAGTGAATGTCAAATAAACTAACACAGCCTAAGGTAGTCATTATCGGCGGCGGAACAGGGCTACCGGTTTTATTGCGAGGGTTAAAGAAACACCCGGTCGATATCACAGCTATCGTTACAGTTGCTGATGACGGTGGAAGTTCAGGTAGACTTCGGGAAGAAATGGATATACCTGCTCCAGGAGATATCCGTAATGTATTGGCTGCTATGTCTGATGTAGAGCCGTTTATTGAACAAATGTTTCAACATCGATTTGCAGAGAAAAATGAATTGTCTGGTCATTCCCTTGGTAATCTAATTTTAGCAGCGATGACATCTTTGACTGGCGACTTTGTCCATGCTATTCAAGAAATGAGTAAATTTCTTAATGTGAGAGGAACGGTATTACCAGCCTCGAATCAGAGCGTTGTTCTACATGCTGTGATGGAAGATGGTACGGTTGTCAGTGGTGAATCAAAGATTCCTTTTTCCGGAAAGAAAATAAAAAGAGTTTTTTTAACACCGCAAGATATAAAACCTCTTAGTCAAACACTAATGGAAATTAAACAAGCTGATTTGATTGTCATTGGGCCAGGCAGCCTATATACAAGCATTCTTCCAAATTTACTTGTTCCTGAAATTGGGGAAGCAGTGACACATGCAAAAGCGAAAAAAGTGTATGTATGTAATTTAATGACTCAAGCTGGAGAAACATTGGATTATACAGCGAGTGACCATGTGAAAGCGATCTATGAACATATTGGTAGTTCATGTATTGATAGTATCTTAGTGAATAATAAAGAAATTCCAGTTGATGTTCTAAATCGTTATCAAGCTGAGTTTGCAAAACCTGTTGTGTACGATGTAGAAGGCTTGAAACAATTAGGTCTGGAAATTATACAAGGACGAATTTTTAGCTATGATGATGGTGCCTTACGTCATGATACTAAAAAAGTAGCGTCTCTATTGTATAGCATGATTGAAAAAAGGTAAACATTGGTTTAGATGAGTTCGGGCGCCTTGCGCTTTTCTTATTGGAGGTGAACGGGGTGTCTTTTGCTTCAGAAACGAAAAAAGAACTGACAACTATAGAAGGTAAAGAATGTTGCAGTAAGGCTGAACTTTGTGCTCTTATTCGTATGAATGGGTCCCTTTCATTTTCAAATCGAAAGCTTGTTGTGGATATTCAGACAGAAAATGCTGCGATTGCGAGAAGAATTTACACATTGTTAAAAAAGAGTTATGATGTTCAAGTCGAATTACTCGTTCGAAAAAAAATGAAGCTGAAAAAGAATAATGTGTATATTGTAAGAATATCTGCCGGCGGGAAAAATGTGTTAACCGATTTAGAAATAATAGGCGAAGGGTTTGAAATACTTCATCATTTATCTGATAAAATAGTGGGTAAGAATTGTTGCAAACGAGCTTATTTAAGAGGAGCCTTTTTAGCTGGAGGTTCAGTAAACAATCCAGAAACGTCATCGTATCATTTGGAGATTTCTTCACTTTATAAGGAGCATAATGATGCACTTTGTGAATTAATGAATAAATTCAATTTAAAGGCAAAGACGTTAGAACGTAAAAAGGGTTATATCGTCTATTTAAAAGAAGCTGAAAAAATAGCTGAATTTCTAAGTGTAGTGGGTGCGCATTCAGCTTTGCTAAGGTTTGAGGATGTTCGTATTGTTCGAGATATGCGTAATTCTGTTAACCGACTTGTTAATTGTGAAACTGCGAATTTGAATAAAACGATTGGTGCTTCATTGAGGCAGGTTGAAAATATTCGTTATATTGATGAAACAGTTGGCTTAAGTGTTTTACCAGATAAACTTAGAGAAATTGCTGAGTTACGTATAGCTTATCAAGAGGTTACGTTAAAAGAATTAGGTGAGATGGTATCTGGTGGAAATATAAGCAAGTCAGGAATTAATCATAGATTAAGAAAAATTGATGAAATTGCGGATAAGCTTCGTGGGGGAGAAGCGCTATCTGCGAGGAAATAAGATTAACTGGGAGGGAAATCAGATGGTGGAAAAGCAGATAGAAGTACAGTTAAAAACGGGATTACAAGCTCGTCCAGCAGCTTTATTTGTTCAAGAGGCGAATCGCTTTCAATCTGAGGTGTACCTTGAGAAAGATGGCAGAAAAGTAAACGCAAAAAGTATTATGGGTTTAATGAGTCTGGCTATTAGCTCAGGATCGTCTATAAAACTCATTACCAATGGTCGAGATGAAGTAGAAGCTCTAGAAGCATTAGAACAGTTTATTCAACATGAACATTAATTAGCGAAACAATGGGGGCTGTTCGATAAGTCCCTAAAAAGGTAAAGCATCGTAAGGAAAACGAACCGTTTTTCTTACGATGCTTTTTTGTTTGTGTTGGGTCATATTCGGAAAGAAAGAAGGCGCCTGATTTGGGCGCCTTCCGCTTTTCTTATTATTTAGATTCTTTTTTGCTTTCAGTATTGCTACGAGTAATAACTTTGTCAATTAAGCCGTATTCTTTTGCTTTTTCGGCTGACATGAAGTTATCGCGTTCTGTATCTCTTTGAAGTGTTTCTAAAGATTGACCAGTACGTTCTGCAAGAATAGAGTTTAATTTCTCTTTTAAAGCAAGAATGCGACGAGCAGCAATTTCAATTTCAGTTGCTTGACCTTGTGCACCGCCAAGTGGTTGGTGAATCATGACTTCACTGTTTGGAAGAGCAAAACGTTTTCCTTTTTCACCAGCTGCAAGTAAGAATGCTCCCATTGATGCAGCCATCCCGATACAAACCGTTGAAACATCTGGTTTAATATATTGCATTGTGTCGTAAATAGCCATACCAGACGTAATACTTCCACCTGGGCTATTAATATACAAAGTAATGTCTTTTTCTGGATTCTCAGCTTCTAAAAATAATAATTGAGCAACAATAGAGTTTGATACGTTATCATCAATTGCGCTACCAAGCATAATAATCCGATCTTTTAATAGACGAGAATAAATATCATAGGCACGTTCCCCGCGACTAGTTTGTTCAATAACTGTAGGAATTAAATTCATGTTCATTTCCTCCTTCATTCGATTAAAATGATAAAACTAGTTTATGTATGTATGATACACTTTTTGGTCAATAAAGGTCAAACAAAACAAACTTATTTGACGCATAATAATTTGTTCGACATTTTATTGTGTTCTCCTTCTTTTGTTTTTCAATGATATGAAATTCATTTATCCTGACAAAAGTTCTTTATCCATCATATCCAAATGAGGATCATTTAAACCTAAATTCCTTGCAAATAAGGGCAATCTATCTTATAATGGAGTTTGTTGAAAAAATTAAGGGTAACGCCTTAAGTCCTTCATAATTTGCCCTCGTGGTGCAACGGATAGCACGTAAGCCTCCGAAGCTTGAAATGTGAGTTCGATTCTCGCCGAGGGCATACCAAAGCCAATTACTTCTTTATTTATGAAGTGATTGGCTTTTTTGTAAGTCGCTGAACGAATACCTTCAACTTTTCTAGTTCGCAAATCTACAAATCCATGCTAAAATTATAGTTGTAAAAGTAAATTTATTACATATAGTGAAAAAAGTAAGCGTTTTCTAAAAATATGTATAGTATTTTCTCCTAATATTATAAAATAAAGTAAGGGGGATTGCGCGTGAATATGAAAGCCGGACTTTTTCAGCATCAAACATTAAAAATGACGATGACACAAGAACTCTCTCAATCGATTGCACTTCTGCAATATTCAACACAGGAGCTTTCTGCCTTTTTAGAAAATAAAATGTTGGAAAATCCATTATTATCTGTAGATGAATCACAGTCTGTCCTATACGAGCCAAAAATTAACCGAAGTAAGAAGGAACGTTCAAAAAATAACTTTGACGCTACATACTGGCTTGAACAAGCTAGTGAAGATTTTCCTACTCTTGAACCTTATTTAATTTCACAGGTGAATCTTCAACAGTTATCGGAAACTGAACATAAGGGGTTGCTTCTTCTTATTCGTAATTTAGATGAAAATGGCTATTTACGGGTACAATTAGAAGATTTAGCGACAGCATCTATTACAACTGATATACTTCGCGATTGTTTAGATCTTCTTCAACAGCTTGAACCACATGGAATTGGAGCGAGAAATCTGCAAGAGTGCCTGTGGATACAAACGTATGCAGATGCTGCTAGTCCTTTAGCGGAAACGATTTTACAAAATCATTTTTTAGACTTTGCTAATAAACGGTGGAAAGAGCTAGCTAAGCAATTACATGTTACGCTACAGGAAATTCAGGATGCATTTGATTATATTCAAACATTAAATCCAAGACCAGCGTCGAGCTTCCAACAAGAAAAGCCTTCTTATATTGTGCCAGATGTTATTGTTGAGGAGTATGACGGGCAATTTATTGTTGCTGAGGTAGATGGAAGCTTACCAAAGTTAACCGTTGATAAACAATATTTAAACAATTTTAAGCATCATAAAGATCAACAGGTTAAACAATTTGTTCAAGAAAAGTGGCAGGAATATCAGTGGATTTCACGTGGAATTCAACAACGTAAGGAAACAATTATAAGAGTGATGCGCTGTATTATTCAAAAACAGCCCAAATGTTTTTATCACGGATTAGAGTTTGTAAAACCAATGACCATGAAGGAAGTTGCAGATGAATTAGATATTCACGAGTCGACAGTAAGTCGTGCGGTGAAGGGGAAATATGTTCAAACTCCATTTGGGACAATTGAGATGCGCACATTTTTTTCTACATCCCTGTCATCAACGGATTATGAGCAAGATATTTCAGGTCTCCAAGCAAAGAAATTGTTAGCGGCTGCCATTAAGAATGAAAATAAGCAAAAACCACTTTCAGATCAGGAACTTGTTGACCTTTTAAAACGAGAAAATGGTTTAGTATTAGCTCGACGTACAGTTGGAAAATACAGAGAACAATTGGGTATACCCTCTTCCTCGAAACGAAAACGGTATGATAAACATCCGACATGAGGGGAAAATTTCAATTATATAGCCGTATAAAATGTCCGCTTTGTGAGGAAGCAAAGAATATATTAGAAGAAATTAAACAAGAATTAGGCATTCAATATGAGGAAATAGATATTTACAATAACGACGAATTAACCGAATTGTACGGATTAATGATTCCAGTCATTGAATGGCAGGGAGAAATCATAGAATTTGGTAAAGTGGATAAATTTAAATTGTGTCAAAGTATAAAAAAATAATTTCTTAATAATAATAATATTGAAGAACTTTTGAATTCCTGCTAGAATAAAAATTGTAGCAAGGGATTTTTTTTACTACCAGTGGGACATAAAAAATAATGTCGGGACATAAAATGACCTAGCTGCATGAATAAGGAGTTTAATTAGATGCAAACATTGCTAGAGGTACAAAGAAAATTATTACCGGATTTCGTCAAGACTATGCAAAAACGTTATAATATTCTCCGCTACATAAAAACAATGGAACCGATTGGCAGAAGGACATTGGCAGATAATCTTCATTTGACTGAGCGTACACTTCGAAGCGAAGTTGACTTTTTGAAAGAAATCAATCTTTTAGAAGTGCATAAAGCGGGGATGAAGCTGACCAATGAAGGCAGAGAAATTGTAGAGAAGTTAGACGAAATTATGCGAGAAGTAATTGGTATTGATGCCATGGAACAGACATTACAAAAGCTACTTAAAGTAGATGAAGTGATTATTGTTCCCGGGGATTGTGATGTTTCACCTTGGGTAGTACGGGAGTTAGGGAAAGCGTGTGCTCTACGTATGAAACAGGAATGGGGACAAAGAAAGACGATCGCTTGCACTGGTGGTTCAACGATGGCGGCGGTTGGTGATGCACTAGTTTCTGATGAAAATAGCAAACATGTTCTTTTTGTCCCAGCACGTGGCGGCATTGGAGAATCCGCTCAAAATCAAGCAAACACAATTGTTGAGAAAATGGCAGAAAAAATTCAAGCAGCTTACAAAGTACTGTATGTGCCTGATCAATTGAGTGATGAAGCCTATGCTTCAATTATGAAAGAACCATCCTTGAAGGAAGTGATCTCGGATATAAAATCTGCTGATATGGTTGTTCATGGAATTGGTGAAGCTTTAGTTATGGCGGAAAGAAGACACTCGAATCCAGATATGTTAAAGGAATTAACTGAAAAACATGCAGTAGGTGAAGCATTAGGTTATTACTTTAATGAGAACGGAGAAATTGTCCAAAAGGTTTTAACAGTTGGCATTCAATTGGAGGATTTATCCCCAGATAAAAGAGTGATTGCCGTTGCTGGTGGAAAACATAAGGTAAAAGCTATTCAAAGTTATATGAAAAGAGCTTATTCATCTACGGTACTTATCACGGATGAAGCAGTAGCAAGAGAGTTAATTCAGGGATTTAATCCCTATTAAATAAATTTTTGAAGTATGACGGATAATAAGCCTGACATCTAATGAGATAGAGAAAATGACTCTTTCCATTCCCCCTGAAAGATTAGGGCATTCCGTTTTCTAACTAAGAGGAGGAAATAAAAATGACAGTAAAAGTTGGTATTAATGGATTTGGACGTATTGGACGTATCGCATTTAGAGCAGCATTATCACACCCAAACATTGAGATTGTAGCAATTAACGATTTAACAGATGCTAACATGCTTGCTCATCTTCTAAAATATGACACTGTTCATGGTACATTAGCTCAAGAAGTATCAGTTGATGGTGAGTATCTAGTTGTTGAAGGACATAAAGTAAAAGTAATTGCAGAACGTGATCCAGCTGTACTACCTTGGAAAGAATTAGGTGTTGAAGTTGTTATTGAATCAACTGGCCGCTTCACAAAACGTGAAGATGCTGCGAAACATTTAGAAGCAGGAGCGAAAAAAGTCATCATTTCTGCACCTGGTAAAGATGAAGATATTACAATCGTTATGGGTGTAAATAATGACAAGTATGATCCAGCAAATCACCACGTTATTTCCAATGCATCATGTACAACAAACTGTTTAGCTCCTTTTGCTAAAGTATTACAAGAAAATTTCGGTATTAAACGTGGAATGATGACAACAGTTCACTCATACACAAATGACCAACAAATTCTTGATTTACCACATAAAGATTACCGCCGTGCTCGTGCAGCTGCAGAAAGCATTATTCCAACAACAACAGGAGCTGCTAAAGCTGTTGCATTAGTATTACCAGAATTAAAAGGTAAATTAAATGGTATGGCTATGCGTGTACCAACTCCAAACGTTTCTGTTGTTGACCTTGTAGCTGAACTTGAAAAAGATGTTACAGCTGAAGAAGTAAATGCAACGCTTAAAGCAGCAGCAGAAGGCGAACTTAAAGGTATTCTTGCTTATAGCGAACTTCCATTAGTTTCTCGTGATTACAATGGAGCAACTGTTTCTTCTACAATCGATGCACTTTCAACAATGGTTTTAGAAGGAAACTTGGTCAAAGTACTTTCTTGGTATGATAATGAAACTGGATATTCAAATCGAGTTGTTGACTTAATCGACTATATTGCTTCTAAAGGCTTGTAATAAAAATCGTAAAAAAATCTCATTAGATTGAGGTTTTTTTACGATTTAGAAAATGATATCATATAAAAGGCAAGTAAATGTTAGGAAATTATTCTATTTAAGGATAATATAGTTCATAATAAAGAAGATAAAAGGGGAGTTGGGACATTTGCCCTCTCCCTTTTTGACTGAAAAAACATTTTAGTGTATAGCTACAGCGCTAATCTATGCGCTCCCGCTTGTCTTACTAAGGAGGGTTCTTTGGATAATGAATAAAAAGTCAATTACGGATATCCAAGTACAAGGAAAACGAGTATTTTGTCGCGTTGATTTCAACGTTCCAATGCAAGATGGTAAAGTGACTGATGATACAAGAATCAAGGCCGCAATACCTACCATTTCTTATTTAGTAGAACAAGGGGCAAAAGTTATTTTAGCAAGTCATCTTGGACGTCCAAAAGGTCAGGTTGTAGAAGAATTGCGCTTGACACCTGTTGCGAAGAGACTAAGTGAGCTATTAGGCAAAGAAGTACATAAAGTAGATGAAGCAAAAGGCGAGGCAGTACTTGCTGAAGTGAATAAGTTAGCTGATGGAGATATTCTTTTACTAGAAAATGTTCGCTTTTACCCTGGTGAAGAAAAAAATGATCCTGAACTTGCGAAGGCATTTGCTGAATTAGGAGATATCTATGTAAACGATGCATTTGGAGCAGCTCATCGCGCACATGCATCAACTGAAGGAATTGCGCATTATTTACCTGCTGTATCTGGCTTCTTAATGCAAAAAGAGCTAGATGTTTTAGGCAAAGCATTATCAAATCCAGAACGTCCTTTTACTGCAATTATCGGTGGAGCGAAGGTTAAAGATAAAATTGATGTCATAGAAAACTTGCTAGAAAAGGTAGATAACCTTATTATAGGTGGAGGATTAGCATACACATTTATTAAAGCACAAGGCTATGAAATTGGTACTTCACTTCTTGAAGAAGATAAAATTGAACTAGCAAAATCTTTTATTGCTAAGGCTAAAACAAAGGGCGTAAAGCTATATATGCCGCTTGATGCTGTTATTACACCGGAATTCGATGCCAATACAGATACAGAAATTGTGGATATTGATAAAATTCCTGCAGACAAAATGTCACTTGATATTGGACCAAAAACATGTGAACTTTATGCAGATGTCATAAAAAGTTCAAAACTTGTTATTTGGAATGGACCAATGGGTGTATTTGAATTTGACAAATTTGCGGAAGGGACAAAAGCAGTAGCCCAAGCACTAGCAGATTCCACTGATACATATAGTGTAATTGGCGGTGGTGATTCTGCAGCTGCAGCTGAAAAATTTGGTTTAGCCGACAAAATGTCTCACGTCTCTACTGGTGGCGGAGCATCCCTTGAGTTCATGGAAGGAAAACAATTACCTGGTGTTGTTGCTTTAAACGATAAGTAACTTTAGCATAATCTAGAGGGGAAGAGAAAATGCGGAAACCGATAATTGCAGCAAATTGGAAAATGTATAAGACACTTTCAGAGGCAGAATTTTTTATTAAAGAAATTTGTCGGAAAATACCAGGTTCAGACCAAATTGATACTGTAGTGTGCCCACCTGCGCTTTTTCTTGATCAGCTTGTAAAAGCAGCTCAAGGGTCAGAAGTAAAAATAGGTGCACAAAATATGTATTTTGAGGAAAGTGGTGCGTTTACGGGCGAAATTAGTCCAGTTGCACTAGCTGATTTGAAAGTGGATTATGTCATTTTAGGTCATTCAGAGCGTCGCCATATGTTTAATGAAACAGATGAGGCCGTGCATAAAAAAGTGCATGCTGCTTTTAAGCATGACTTAACACCAATCATCTGCTGTGGGGAAACACTTGATCAGCGTGAAGCTGGTCTAACTTATGAAATTATTCAAGGTCAAATTGAAAAAGCGCTTCAAGGATTAACAAAAGTGCAAATGGAACAAGCTGTTGTTGCGTATGAGCCTATTTGGGCGATTGGTACAGGAAAATCTTCTTCACCTGAGCATGCAAATGAAGTCTGTCATTTTATTCGTTCAGGGATTGCCAAGCTATTTTCACAAGAATCAGCAGAAAAAGTTCGAATTCAATATGGCGGAAGTGTGAAACCAGAAAATATTAAAGAATTTATGACACAGCCTGATATTGACGGCGCATTAGTCGGTGGAGCAAGTTTGGAACCAACTTCTTTCCTAAAATTATTGGAGGCGGGACGTAATGAGTAAGGCACCAGTGGCTTTAATTATCTTGGATGGCTTTGGTTGTCGTTCAGAACATAAAGGAAACGCAGTGTTTCATGCGAAAAAACCTAATTTCGATCGTTATTGGGCTGAATTTCCGCATTCTCATTTGACTGCTAGTGGTGAAGCAGTAGGCTTACCTGAAGGCCAAATGGGGAATTCTGAAGTCGGTCATTTAAATATTGGTGCAGGACGTATTGTGTACCAAAGCTTAACGAGAGTGAATCTTGCTATTCGTGAGGGTGAGTTTGAACATAATCAAACCTTCATAGATGCGATTAATCATGTAAAGGAAAAAGGAACAAATCTTCACTTAATGGGATTACTTTCAGATGGTGGGATTCATAGTCATATTGAACATATGTATGCGCTATTAAAGCTTGCAGCAGATCAAGGCGTGAAAAATGTTTACCTTCACGGCTTCTTAGATGGACGAGATGTCGGTCCAAAAACTGCACAAAGCTATATTGAAGCAGCGGAAGCAAAAATGAAAGAACTTGGTGTCGGCAAGTTTGCTACACTTTCAGGTCGATATTATTCCATGGACCGCGATAAACGTTGGGAACGTGTTGAAAAATCATACCGTGCAATGGTATACGGCGAAGGTCCTGCTTATACATCAGCTGAAGATCTTGTGAAAGATTCATATGAAAATGGAATTTTTGATGAGTTTGTCATTCCATCAGTTATGACAAATGAAGATGGTACACCTGTTGCAACGATACAAGACGACGATGCAGTTATTTTCTATAATTTCCGTCCAGACCGTGCCATTCAACTTTCAAGTGTGTTCACGAATGAAGACTATCGCTCATTTGATCGTGGAGAAAAAGCACCAAAACGTCTACATTTCGTTTGTTTGACACATTTTTCAGAAACAGTTAAGGGATATGTTGCGTTTAAGCCAACAAATCTTGATAATACATTAGGAGAGGTTCTTTCACAAAATGGATTAAAACAGTTACGTATTGCTGAAACTGAAAAATATCCACACGTAACCTTCTTTATGAGTGGTGGACGTGAAGCAGAGTTTCCTGGTGAAGAAAGAATTCTCATTGCATCTCCTAAAGTAGCTACATATGATTTACAACCAGAAATGAGCGCTTATGAAGTGACAGATGCCCTAGTAGAGCAAATTGAAAATGATCGTTTTGATGCGATTATCCTAAATTTCGCTAATCCAGATATGGTAGGACATTCCGGAATGCTAGAGCCGACTGTTAAAGCGATTGAAGCTGTCGATGAGTGTCTTGGTAGAGTGGTTGATTTAATTCTTTCTAAAGGTGGGACAGCTATCATCACAGCGGACCATGGTAATGCGGATGAAGTAGTGACGTTAGAAGGAAATCCAATGACAGCACATACGACAAATCCGGTTCCAGTTATAGTAACAAAAAATGGGGTAACATTAAGAGATGGTGGTATTTTAGGTGATTTAGCTCCAACCATGCTTGAGTTACTTAACGTTTCACAACCTGTTGAAATGACAGGAAAATCTATAATTATTAAATAATTTTTTTTAAAAAAAGGAGAGATTTATTATGCCATTTATTCAATATGTATACGCACGTGAAGTATTAGATTCTCGCGGAAATCCAACAGTAGAAGTAGAAGTACAAACAGAATCAGGATTTTTTGGACGTGCAATCGTACCATCTGGTGCTTCAACTGGTGAATATGAAGCAGTAGAACTTCGTGATGGAGATAAATCTCGTTATCTTGGAAAAGGTGTTCAAAAAGCTGTTGATAATGTAAATGAAATCATTTCTGAAGCAATCATTGGTATGGACGTTACAGACCAAGTTGGTATTGACCGTACCATGATCGAATTAGATGGAACTGAAAACAAAGGTAAATTAGGTGCTAATGCAATCCTAGGTGTATCTTTAGCCTGTGCACATGCAGCAAGTGAATCAGTAGGTCTTCCATTATACCGTTACCTTGGTGGATTTAATGCAAAACAACTTCCAACTCCAATGATGAATATCATTAACGGTGGATCACATGCTGATAACAACGTAGATTTCCAAGAATTCATGATTCTTCCAGTAGGGGCTCCTACTTTTAAAGAAGCAATCCGTATGGGTGCTGAAGTATTCCATTCTTTAAAAGCTGTTCTACATGCTAAAGGATTAAACACAGCAGTAGGTGACGAAGGTGGTTTTGCTCCAAACCTTGGATCTAACCGTGAAGCGCTTGAAGTTATCATCGAAGCAATTCAAAAAGCAGGCTACAAACCAGGTGAAGATGTATACCTTGGAATGGACGTTGCTTCTTCTGAATTCTTTAACAAAGAAACTGGGAAATATGATCTTGCAGGAGAAGGACGTACAGGCTTAACTTCTGAAGAATTAGTTGCTTTCTATGAACAGTTAGTTAATGAATTCCCAATCCTTTCAATCGAAGATGGTTTGGATGAAAATGACTGGGAAGGTCATAAATTATTAACAGACCGCCTTGGCGATCGCGTTCAATTAGTAGGTGATGATTTATTCGTAACAAATACGAAAAAATTAGCTGAAGGTATTGAAAAAGGAATTGCTAACTCAATCCTTATCAAAGTAAACCAAATCGGTACATTAACTGAAACATTTGATGCAATCGAAATGGCAAAACGCGCTGGCTATACAGCAGTAGTTTCTCACCGTTCTGGTGAAACAGAAGATGCTACAATCGCTGACATCGCTGTTGCTACAAATGCAGGCCAAATCAAAACAGGTTCTATGTCACGTACAGACCGTATCGCAAAATACAACCAACTTCTTCGCATCGAAGACGAACTTGGCGAATTAGCGATCTATGATGGTTTGAAATCTTTCTATAATTTGAAGAAATAAGTTTGGTTTGAGCTAAAATACTGCTGAACTTTGTATTATAAGGCACTTTTGAACTATCTGAGTTATGTAGTACATCAAAGTGAATTTAGCAATACAAATGTTTAGTATGAACCCTCGTTTATAAGTGTTGACGAACACTTATAAACGAGGGTTTTTTGTTGTTAATGAACGACTTGCTAAAAGAATTTACATTCTATACCTGCAGATGAAATAAAAAAACGCCACAAAAGGGCGTTAAAAACAAGGATTATTTCTCGGACGTATCTGTTGTATTTTTAGCTATTGGATCCTGCGTATTGCCACCGTAATCAGCAACATGGCTCGCATGTTCTCTATGATAATCTGAACCTGAATCTTGCCATTGAGATTTGCCTTTTTGATTTCCTTTGTTGTTCATCGATTGATTCGGCATAATCATCACCTCCTGACCTCTATTAGAGTACGTAGGAATGAAAAAATTATTCAGGAGGTGGAGGAAATGAATTGATGTTAATCGCATGCGAAATGATTGAAATTATTTCTAGTCACAAATTTTTTCATGCACATCAAAGAAAACTCGCTGGACTCTATGCCAGCGAGTTGGTTATTTTCCTTGTGCAACTGCATCTACAGGTAGTGCGTTGTAATATTCCTCTAATGTTATGTTGTTTTCATATATTTCTTTAGCAACACCAAGTCCTACATATCGTATATGCCAAGGCTCATATTTATAGCCTGTAATGTTTTCCTTGCCTTCAGGGTAGCGAATAATAAAGCCATATTCGTGTCCATGTTCAGCAAGCCACTGAGCCTCTGGGGTATCTCCAAAGCAATCTTGGGCTGCGCATGCTCCGTCTGCTGTAGTTACATCAATTGCTAGTCCTGTTTCATGCTCACTTGTACCAGGTAGGGCACTGTATGTTTTCGCCTTTTCTACTCCGTCTCGATTTACATAATTATCGAAAAGTGATTGTTGCGTTTGATGTGAACGATAGGCTGAGACACCAGCTAATTGTAGATTTTGTGTTTCAGCGTCTGCAAACATTTTTTGCAGGGCTTCAGCTGCCTCAGCTCGCATCATTCTTTTTTCTATTTTTTCTTCAAAGATGAAATCCACATTAGGATATACGAGATCAGCTGGTTGATAGTCTTCTGGTAGACTATATTCCTTATTGACAAGAACGGAGATATTTTCAGGTTCCGCTAATGTTTGTAATCCTTCTTGAGCAGGCTTGATGGAAGAGTCTACGGCCACCTGGCGTACAAATTTTGTGGCTGACTCTTTATTTTCGACTGCCTCACTCTTTTTTTGCGTTATATTTTGTTCGTCTTGTTGCATTATAGAACATCCTGTTATGAAGAGGAGTGAAGTAAGTGCAGTAGTTGTTATGACAGATTTCAACATGAAAAAGGCTCCTTGTTTATAATGAGAGTAAAATTCTGATACGTTTTTAGTGTTATTGTCTTCCGCTTTTCTTAATGTCTAGCTTCACCGACTAGCTCGCTATGAAAAAGATGAGTGTCTTTAAAAGGAAAAAAGCGCCTTTTAAGCCACTCCCTATTTTCTACGCGAGCTGACCAAGCCGGTTCCGCTTTTCTTATTAACGTGATAAGTATTCTCGTTGTAATTCTCGTTGGTATTTATCTAGAAATAAACCAATCCAAATGGCCATTAGTAGAATCGGAAAATCATCACGAATGGTGGCGTCGATAATAGGTGCTGACCAAAAATGTTTGAAAAATTGATTTGCTGGAAATTGGCTTAGTGTTTCAAAAAATACAATACCTTGAAGTGATAACCAAAGAATGGTTAAAGTATTTGTCCCAAATCCAATCACTGCTGCGACAATGCTTACCAAAATAGCTAAGATTCCAAAAAGTAATACACCAAAATTAGATTGGAAGAAATCAGTAGGACTATTCGATAAACCATTATAAATGATAGCAGTAAAGTAAATGGTTGTTGTCACATAGGCAATGAAAAGTAAAATTCGATTTCCTTGATATTTAGCTAGTAAAAGCAAAATAGGTGATAGAACAATTAATAGGATACTTAATATACTGCTACCCTCTATCCACAAAGCATATCCAGCTATTACCGATAATATAATAGCGAGAATATCGAGAAAACGCAATATATTTTGGAACATAAGGACACCCTCCTTCTAGGTCTTATTGAAATTATCTCAAAGTTTGCTCAGAAAAGAAATGAAGGAACTAATTTTTTAAAGAAAGTTTGAACATTTTCATGAACGTTTCTTTTGCTTTCCTTTGTTGTCTAGGTCAGGCGCACAGGTTAGCTGGCTAGGCACCTTACATTTTAATTATTGTAGAAGGTATATGGATATGGTAAGATAGAAGTAATGTCTTGGAGGTGTAATAGCATGCATGCTTTATTAGTGACGCTTTTAGTCATCGTTTGTATCGTATTGATTGCTTGCGTATTGTTGCAATCAGGAAAAAGTGCTGGTTTATCAGGTGCGATTTCCGGTGGTGCGGAACAACTATTTGGTAAACAAAAAGCACGTGGCTTAGATTTAATTCTTCAAAGAGCAACTATTGTGCTATCTATTTTATTCTTTTTTCTAACTTTGCTTATTGCTTATTTTGATTAGTTGATAGAAAAGGTAAGTCTAGTCATTATACTAGGCTTTTTTCTTTGCGTTTTTTTTGCTTAAATGAGTATAGTTAGGAAAGAACTATATATCGTAATGAACGCTACATCCAAAAGGAGAATAAGTTACATGAGAATTAAGTTACCACAGCCGTTTATGTTTGAGGGTGGAAAACGTGCTGTTTTATTATTACATGGATTTACAGGCAATTCTGCCGATGTTCGAATGCTTGGTCGTTTTTTAGAAAAGAAGGGGTATACATGTCATGCTCCGCATTATAAAGGTCATGGTGTACCCCCAGAAGAATTGGTGACAACGGGTCCTTCTGATTGGTGGAAAGATGTCATGATGGGCTATGATTTTTTAAGAAGCAAAGGCCATCATGAAATTGCTGTTGCTGGACTTTCACTAGGAGGCGTATTTTCTTTAAAATTAGGATACACTGTACCTATTAAGGGTATTGTACCGATGTGTGCACCAATGTATATAAAAAGTGAAGAGGTCATGTATGAGGGAGTATTACAATATGCTCGTGATTATAAAAAATATGAAGGAAAAACGCCTGAAGAAATCGAATTGGAAATGAATAAGTTTATTAAAACACCAATGAGTACATTAAAGGCATTGCAAGATTTAATTGCAGATGTTCGTAATCATGTTGATCTTATTTATGCCCCGACCTTTGTTGTTCAAGCTCGTCATGATAAGATGATTAATACGGATAGTGCGAATATTATTTATGATTCCATAGAGTCTCCAACCAAAAATATTAAGTGGTATGAGGAATCAGGTCATGTCATTACCCTTGATAAGGAACGTAATCAATTGCATGAAGATGTGTTTCACTTTTTAGAAAGCTTAGATTGGAATGATTAAAGCATTAGAGCTCAAAGTTGCTTGAACTATCAGAATTTTTAGTCGCGAATGATAGTAAAAGAAAAGCCGTGTATTCTAATGTTAAACAAAAATGCCCTAAAAAAGGAGGGTTCTACATGCAAGATGTAATTGATCAACATATTGATCGGCTTCTTTCATATATGAAAGAAGAGGCCTATAAGCCGCTAACGGTGCAAGAATTAGAAGAGGCGTTAGGTATTGAGGATTCAGCAGATTTTAAAAATTTTGTGAAGGCGCTCGTAAAAATGGAAGAAAAGGGGCTTGTTGTTCGTACGAGAAGCAATCGCTATGGATTGCCACAAAAGATGAATCTTATTCGTGGGAAATTAACTGGACATGCTAAAGGTTTTGCTTTTGTTACGCCAGAGGATGAGCCAGGTGCAGATGATATTTTTATCCCGCCGACTGAGACAAAAAACGCGATGCATGGCGATATCGTTATGGTTCGTATCTCTTCAGAAACAAGTGGTTCAAGACGTGAAGGTACCGTTATACGTATTTTGGAACACGGTGTGACGGAAATCGTTGGAACCTATTCGGAAAGCAAGCATTTTGGTTTTGTTATTCCGGATGATAAAAAGATTGCTAATGATATTTTTATTCCAAAAGAAGCTTCTGGTGGTGCGATTGAGGGCCATAAAGTCGTTGTACGATTGACGTCATATCCTGAAGGACGGACAAGTGCAGAAGGAGAAGTTATTCAAATTTTGGGGCATAAAAACGACCCAGGAGTGGATATTCTTTCAATTATTCATAAGCATGGTTTGCCACTTGAATTTCCTGAAGAAGTCATGGCACAAGCAAATGCGGTTCCAGATACAATTGATGAAAAGGATATTGGCAACCGACGTGACTTGCGCAATGAAACATTAGTGACGATTGATGGAGCAGATGCGAAGGATTTGGATGATGCTGTTACCGTTTCAAAGCTTGAGAATGGAAACTATAAGCTTGGTGTTCATATTGCTGATGTTAGTCATTATGTAACAGAAGGTTCACCGATTGATCGTGAAGCATTAGAAAGAGGAACGAGTGTTTATTTAGTAGACCGTGTTATTCCGATGATTCCGCATCGATTATCAAATGGAATTTGTTCATTGAATCCAAAAGTAGACCGTTTTACACTTTCTTGTGAAATGGAAATTACCCCTGAGGGAGAAGTCGTTGGACATGAAATTTTTGAAAGTGTCATAAAAACGACGGAACGAATGACTTACGGTGATGTAAATAAAATTTTAGTGGATCACGATGAAGAAGTAATGGCTCGCTATGAACCAATTGTACCGATGTTCCAAGAGATGGAGAAGTTGGCTGAAATTCTTCGTAATAAACGAATGGATCGTGGTGCGATTGACTTTGATTTTAAAGAAGCAAGAGTACTTGTTGATGAAGAAGGGCATCCACAGGATGTTGTCTTACGTGAACGTTCTATTGCGGAGCGATTAATTGAGGAATTTATGCTCGCAGCGAATGAAACAGTGGCCGAGCATTTCCACTGGTTAGACGTACCGTTTATTTATCGAATTCATGAGGATCCAAAGCCTGAGAAACTACAACGTTTCTTTGAATTTATTACAAACTTTGGCTATCTTGTTCGTGGTTCTGCGAATGAAGTTCATCCACGGGCTTTACAAGAAATCATTGAGGCTGTAGCAGGAAAGCCTGAAGAAATGGTTATTTCTACGGTGATGCTCCGCTCCATGCAACAGGCAAAATATAGTCCGGATAGCTTAGGTCACTTTGGTTTATCCACTGAATTCTACACGCATTTTACGTCGCCTATTCGTCGTTATCCTGATTTGATTGTCCACCGTTTGATTCGGACATATCTAATTGAAGGAAAAATAGATCCGGCAACTCAGGCAAAATGGGATTCTTTATTACCTGATATTGCAGATCATACTTCGAAACGTGAACGTCGTGCGGTTGATGCTGAGCGAGAAACAGATGATCTCAAAAAAGCAGAATATATGCTTGATAAAATTGGTGAGGAATATGACGGAATCATTAGCTCGGTGACAAACTTCGGAATGTTTGTTGAGTTGCCGAATACAATCGAAGGACTTGTTCATGTTAGTTATATGACCGACGATTATTATCGTTTTGATGAACGCCAGCTTGCGATGATTGGTGAGAGAACGGCTAAGGTGTTCCGAATTGGTGATGAAATTTCAGTTCGGGTGTCTAACGTGAATAAAGAGGAACGTTCTGTTGACTTTGAGATAATTGGCATGAAGGTGAGTCGTCCACGCCCAGCTTCTGGAGAAAAACAGGTGTTTAAAGCGAATTCTGGTAACCGAAAGCGCCGTCGTGATGATGAGCGCAGTAGCGGCAGTAGTAATAGAAGTGGTAATGGACGCCGTAGTCAAAAATCAGATTCTTCCTCATCTACTGAATCTACAGGACGAAAATCGAAGAAAAAGAAAAAGTTTTATGAAAATGCTCCAAATGCGAAACGTAAAAAGAGAAAGAAATAGTGTATTAGGCTGACTCAATATAGTTTTTAATGTATTGGGTCAGTCTCGTAAAAGGGAGAGTAGAGTAAGATGCCAAAAGGTATGGGCAAGCAATTAGCACAGAATAAAAAAGCGTATCATGATTTTTTCATTGAAGAAACATTTGAAGCTGGAATTGTTTTGCAAGGAACAGAAATTAAATCTATTCGTAAGGGCAAAGCTAACTTAAAAGATGCTTTTGCTAAAATTGAACGTGGGGAAATATATTTGTACAATATGCATGTTAGTCCATATGAGCAAGGAAACCGCTATAATCATGACCCGTTACGAACAAGAAAGCTGTTATTGCATCGTAAAGAGATTAATAAACTAATTGGTGAAACGAAGGAAGTCGGTTATACAATTGTACCGCTAAAGTTATATTTGAAAAATGGTTATTGTAAAGTTTTGATTGGTCTTGGTAAAGGGAAGAAACAATATGATAAACGGGATGATTTGAAAAAGAAAGAAGCGAAGCGTGATATTGAACGTGCCTTCCGTGATCGTCAAAAGATGTAATCTTATTTACAAAAGTTTACAATTGATTTTTGTTTGAAATCTGATATAATAATTCTTGTACCGATGACAACTGAATAACAGCAAGCGAGCCTTGCTATCAGTTCTCGTACGCTCCATTCATATCATGGGGACGTTACGGATTCGACAGGGATAGTTCGAGCTTAGGTTGCGAGTCGAGGGGATCGGCCTCGTTAAAACGTCAAAGCCTATAACTGGCAAACAAAAACAACAACTAGCTTTCGCTGCTTAATAACAGTCGATAGCTGTTCCTCCCTCCATGGCCCACGTGGTAGGGTAAGGGACTCACTCTAAGTGGGATACGCCGGAAT
>SMEO01000067.1_pt1 | contig 24109 bp, 23 predicted proteins | sample 2456251 | NCBI WGS metagenome assembly SMEO01 (sample SAMN10132594, study PRJNA489261) | soil metagenome | isolation source: day1 control-silt loam soil ammended | place: USA | reverse complement strand
GAGGGTGACGTACAGGGACAAGCGGCTCCAGAGGAACAAAATACACAACAAAATGCTGAAGGAACAACAAATCAGACGAATACTGATACTACCGAAACGAATAATAATCAACCAGCAAGGTCTCTGCCTACAGGTCTTAAAAAAGTGACCGTTGACTTGACGATTGAATCTTCAGATTATCCAGAGTTGGAAAAATTCATTACTGAATTAGAACAATCGGAACGAATTATTGCTGTCGAAACGATTGATTTTACGGCAAATGATGAGACGATTTCAGATGATCAAACCGATAAAATATTGACATCTCAAGTGAAAGTATCAGCCTTTTATATGCCGGCTTTAACTGATTTGATCGATCAGCTGCCAAAGCTAGAAACACCAAAACCTGCTAATAAGAAAAATCCATTTAGCTTCTTTGGTAATTATGCTCCTGATCGCGTAGAGGGAAATGGTTACTCCATTACAAACGATCCTCCGCAAAATCAAGAGAATACTAGTGGCACAGATACGTTAGAAAAACCAAGTATACCAAAACTACCAAATGTATCAGAAACACCAGACGCAGCGAATGAAAATACGAATTCTACGACAGATAATCAGAAAGAAACAGATAACATTGTCGAAAAGGATGGAAAACAATATAAAGTAACCAATTATAAAGTCAAACCAGGGGACACCTTTTATGAACTAGCTATCAAATATTACGACAATAGTAAAGGGTTTAAGTTAATTATGGATTGGAATCATATGCAGATTCCAAGACGTCTCCTAGCAGGCTCGACAATTCAAATCCCCATCCCTATAGACGGTGAAATTTGACGAAAGCTATTGATAACAAGACGACAAAAGTCTTGTTATTTTTTTTTGCCCCTATGATAGTATGGAACATAATGCTGTGGAGGGGAGGAAGAGAAAGTGGACAAGAAGGATAATGGAATTAAGATTAAAATTAATGGAGAACAAAAACAATATATTGAAAAAAAAGATAGTCCAATCATAAGTGAGAATGATGAGGCAGCAGCACGCGAATCATCAGATGAAAGCTTTGATTGGATCTTACCGAATGAGATTATCCCTTCCCCCGCATCAAAGAAGGTAAAGACCCATCATCATCAACGTCGACAAATAAAGCTAAAAACGCCAATCATCTTGGCAATTGTTGCCGTTCTTGTTGGGACAAGTCTGGGACTTATTGTGATCCGGACGATTACAACCGAGCAAGCAGTCAATGAACCGGTTGATCAAACGATCCCGACAGTGGCACCCGTAACAGAACCTACTTCAACTTCAGCTACTTCAGAGAATATGACCATTCAAACGTTTTTAGTGCAAGGCGGTGTATTTAGCACCGAAGAGTCAGCTAAGGAAGTACAAGCACTAATACATGAAAAAAATGTACCAGCCGAAGTGTTTCAAGTGGATAAGAATTATTATTTGTTTTTGGGTGCTGCAGAGAACCTAGAAGCGACTAAGGAACTTGCTTTGCTTTATAAAACGTATGAGATTGATGTTTTTTGGAAGCAAATTGACTTTACAACGAAACTTACAGAAGGGGATCAAGATACAGAAAAGCTTCTCGCTGCCTATTCCTCATTAGCGGAGCTTTCTGCCGCGCAGCTTCGTCAAGCTGTGTCCAATGTCGAGGTGAATCAGGTACAAGCACAATTAAATGATGTGAAATCGTCAGATCGTAAGCAAGCATTGAGTGACGCTGCTGATTTTCTTCAAAATGACAAACCGAGTGAGGCTCAAGAAAAGTTGCTTACTTTTCTACAAATGATTACTGAGTAAGTGTAATTTGCCATGATTCGACTTGCAGAACGAGCATATATTCTGAAAATCGAGCATAAAATCTAGTAATCGAGCATATATTTTAATAATCGGGCAGAAATCCCAATAATCGAGCATATCTTCATTTTGCCGTTGTGTAGTTCGGTGGGTTTTAACTAAAATGTTTATTTAAACGGGCAGAATCATCACAGGTCATCTGCCCGTTCTCCGAAAGCCTATGCCTGACATTAATATATTTTCCAGGAAATATGACGAATCGAGTTTTTTTGATAAAAGATTTGTGATGATATGATTAATTTGGTACGATTAGGGTGTATCTCCTATCGCAAAAAGAAAGGTGCTTAATGAATATGCAGTCATTGATTTTAGCTTCGTCCTCTCCACGTCGTCAAGAACTTCTGCAACTCCTTCAAATTCCTTTTCAAAGTATTTCCGCGAACGTAAACGAAGATTTTCCAGAACAAATGAAAGCTCCAGAGGTTGTCAAAGAATTAGCTAGTCGTAAAGCAGCAGCTGTTGCAAAAGAGCATCCGGATAGCTGGGTGATTGGTTCTGATACAATCGTTGTATTAGACGGCAAGATCTTAGGAAAACCGCTTAATCGTGATGATGCAAAGGAAACATTATCTCAGTTATCGGGGCAAACACATGAGGTGTATACCGGTGTGTCTATTATGTATGGTCGTAACCATAGCGTTTTTTTAGAAAAAACAAACGTAACATTTTGGGAGCTATCAGAATCAGAAATTGAACGGTATCTTGATACTGGAGAACCATTTGACAAGGCAGGCAGCTATGGAATTCAAGGCTACGGTGCTCTGTTTGTCAAACAAATGGAAGGGGACTATTTCTCCGTAGTAGGACTACCAGTTTCCAGACTTGCACGAGAACTTAAGATGTTGGAAACACAGTGGTCTTAATTCCCTTTCCGGCGTTTGTCTATGGTGGTTGCTTCTGACATTCTCCCTTTATGTTGAAGAAGGAGAGTGGACCTAAATTATGTTAATTCGAGATTATCGGAAGGAAGATCGACCGCGTGAAAGATTTATTCAAGATGGTGCGCAAAGTCTCTCAAATCAAGAGCTGTTGGCTTTATTGTTAAGAACTGGAACGAAGAAAGAATCAGTTCTTCAATTAGCCAATCAAGTGATTCAAACATTTGAAGGCCTACGTTTGTTGAAAGAAGCGTCCATTGAAGAGTTAATACAAGTAAAAGGTATTGGGGAAGCAAAAGCCATCCAACTTCTAGCAGCGGTTGAACTAGGTAGAAGAATTCATAGTGTCAATCAACAAGACCGCTACGTCATTCGCTCACCAGAGGACGGCGCAAATTATTGCATGGAAGAAATGCGCTTTTTGAATCAGGAGCATTTTGTATGCCTCTATCTCAATACAAAAAATCAAGTACTTCATAAGCGAACAATCTTTATTGGAAGCCTAAATGCCTCGATAGTCCACCCTCGCGAGGTGTTCAAAGAAGCTTTTCGTCGTTCAGCTGCCTCTATTATATGTCTTCATAATCATCCCTCCGGAGATCCCTCGCCAAGTAGAGAAGATATTGAAGTTACCAAAAGACTAGTGGAATGTGGTAAAATAATTGGGATTGAATTATTAGATCATCTGATTATTGGTGAACATAAATATGTGAGTTTGAAGGAAAAGGGCTATTTATGACCTATCAATATTTTCGACGATACGATATAATATTGTTTGTGATTTTTAAAGAGGGAACTTTTATTAGAGTCATTTTATGATGTGAAAATGGACGAGTCTGTGACCTTATGATAAAAAGCAGTTTTTTGCGAAAGGGAGATACGAAAATGTTTGGAATTGGTGCAAGAGATATTGGAATCGACTTAGGAACAGCAAATACGCTTGTTTATGTGAAAGGAAAAGGTGTGGTCGTTCGCGAGCCTTCGGTTGTTGCCGTACAGACTGATACTAAACAAATCGTTGCCGTTGGTAATGATGCAAAAAACATGATTGGACGTACTCCAGGGAATGTTGTAGCCCTTCGTCCCATGAAAGATGGGGTTATTGCCGATCATGAAACAACAACTGCGATGTTGAAATATTATATGAAAGAAGCGCAAAAAAAAGGAATATTTAGTAGTAAACCTTATGTGATGATTTGTGTACCATCAGGTATTACAGCTGTTGAACAACGTGCGGTTATTGATGCGGCTCGTCAAGCTGGTGCCCGTGATGCATATCCGATTGAAGAACCTTTTGCAGCAGCTATCGGAGCGGAACTTCCAGTTTGGGAGCCAACAGGTAGTATGGTTGTAGATATCGGCGGTGGAACAACAGAAGTAGCGATTATATCCCTTGGAGGAATCGTAACAAGTCAATCCATTCGGGTGGCTGGCGATGAAATGGATGAAGCAATCGTTGCTTATATCCGAAAAAATTATAACCTAATGATTGGTGACCGTACATCTGAAACAATAAAGATGGAAATTGGTTCAGCTATCGTGTCGGATGATATTCCTAATATGGAAATTCGCGGTCGCGATTTACTGACAGGATTACCTAAAACAATTGAAATTACAGCAGAAGAAATTTCAAAAGCTTTACATGATACGGTGTTAGCGATTGTCGAATCTGTGAAAAATACATTAGAACAAACCCCACCAGAGCTTGGTGCTGATATAATGGATAGAGGAATTGTCTTAACAGGCGGCGGTGCTTTATTGCGTAACTTAGATAAAGTAATTAGTCAAGAAACGCAAATGCCTGTATTGATTGCCGAAAACCCTTTAGACTGTGTGGCGATTGGAACGGGAAAAGCCTTAGATCATATCCATTTATTTAAGTCAAAATCAAGAGATTCTAGATAAGACATTTTGTTAAAAAAGGTTCTTTTTCAATAAAAGGCGTGGATTTAGTTAATGCAGATTATAATAGATTTTCTTTTATACTAGAGTTTCACTTTCATGCTTTTTAAAACGTCGGCTCAAAATCTTGGTGGAATGAGCCGACTTTCTGCATGTATGATTCAAGTTTTTTTACGTACCTAATAATGGTATAAAGAGATACATCGACTTTGGCCATTAAGGGTGACCAGCTGTATTTTTCTTATAAATAAATATAGACAATTGAGGTGGAGCATCATGCCACAGTTTTTTAATAAAAAACTCCTTCTATTACTTGTAAGTATTATTGTTCTAGTGGCATTGATTGGGTTCTCGTTAAGAGATCGACAGGAGTTAAGTTGGCCAGAGCAATTTCTAAAAGATACGTCTGGGTTTTTTGTGAATATTTTTAATAAACCTGTATCAGGAGTCACTGGGCTCTTTGAAAATTTAAGTGATCTTCAAAATACATATAAAGAAAATAAAGAATTAAAAGAGCGTCTCGATGAGTATGTAACACTTAAAACGGAAGTTCAGGACTTAAAAGAGGAAAATAAAAATCTTCGTGAGATCCTTCAAAAAGAAGATAATTTGAGAGAGTATACACCTTTTCATGCCACAGTTATTGGCCGAAATCCGGATCGTTGGCATGAGACATTGACGATAAACAAAGGAACGTTGGAAGGTATTGAGAAGGATATGGCTGTTATTACGGCTAAAGGCTTAATAGGCAAGGTTAAGACGGCTACTAAGTTTACAGCTACTGTTCAATTGTTAAGTTCTATGGATGCAGCGAATCGTGTTTCAGCATATATTCAGGGGGATACAAAATCTTTTGGCTTAATTGAAGGCTATGACCAGAAGAAAGACCAGTTGTTGTTGAAGCGAATTCCTTATGATAAAAAGATTAAAAAAGGATCATTTGTTGTCACATCAGGTTATGGCGGCGTCTTTCCAAAGGGAATACCAATTGGGAAAGTGGTAGATGTGAAAGTAGATCAATATGGTTTGAATCAAACAGCCTACCTTGAACCTTCAACAGATTTCTACGATATAAGTGATGTCATGGTAGTAAAGCGGAGCATGTCAACTAAGGAAGAAAAAGTTGTTACAGGGGAGGATGGAGTTCAGTGAGGCAGTTCATCCTTTTTCTTGTGGCCTTCCTTTTTTTTGTATTGGATAGTATTTTTGCACAGGTGTTAGCAGGATCATTCTTTGGAAGAGACATCATTCTTGTGCCATATTTTATGATTGTATTTATCTTCTTTTTAACCATATATGGTTCTAGAAAGTATGCTATGATTTATGGTGCCATTTTAGGCCTGTTTTATGATGTGGTGTATACAGAGGTATTAGGGATTTATATGTTTCTTATTCCTTTTCTAGCTTATCTTATCGCTAAATGTATGAAGGTGTTACAGTCCAATTGGATTATTGTCATTTTTCTAACTTTAGTCTTTGTGGCTATTGCAGAAGTCGTTCTTTATGAAATGAATGTCATCATGTCATTTGCTCATTTAAATTTCAATGAATTTGTAAGGATGCGATTGCTGCCAACAGCATGCTTAAATTTTGTGTATATTGTCGTATTTTATTACCCTTTTAAAAGGCTTATTCTCAATTTTTCAGAACCGAATGAAGTCGATTTGTAGAAATTTCGTTTTTTCCATGAATGAATAAAGAGGAAATATGTTTTCATGTGTCGAATAATATTTCATTGAGGTGAAACTAAACGTCATGAATAAGAGAATACAACAAAATGTGATGATAAAAGGGACTAAAGATGGGTTGATGCTTCATCTCGATGATTCTTGCAGTTTTGCTGATTTGTTGAAAGAGCTAGATGTAAAGCTTTCTGAAAACTATCAGTTTCAAGAAAATGCCCCGTTACTCTCTGTCAAGTTACACACAGGTAATCGATATTTAACTCCAGAACAGGAGAAACAAATTGAAGAAGTAATTCATAAGAAGAAGTTTGTTATTTCAGAAATTCTTTCTAATGTTGTAACGATGGAAAAAGCAAAGAATTGGAGAGAAGAACATCAAGTAACAACCATTAATAGAGTTGTTCGTTCAGGGCAAATTATTGAAGTGCCTGGTGATCTATTACTAATTGGCGATGTAAATCCTGATGGTACGGTACGTGCTGGAGGAAGCATTTATATTATGGGAAAATTAAAAGGAATCGCACACGCCGGTTTTAAGGGAAATAATCAAGCGGTGATAGCAGCATCGGTTATGACGCCAGCTCAGCTGCGTATTGCCGATCATGTGACGATTGCACCTGATCAATATATAAAAAAAGAACGTGAAATGGAATGTGCATTTATGAACGATGAAGAGGAAATTATAATAGATAAGCTACATGTATTGAAGAAATATAGACCAAATTTTAATAGATTAGAAGGGGGTCTCTAATCGTGGGTGAGGCAATTGTAATTACATCGGGAAAAGGCGGTGTCGGTAAAACGACGTCATCTGCCAATTTAGGAACATCGTTAGCTCTTTTAGGTAAAAAAGTTTGCTTAATTGATACAGATATTGGTCTACGTAATTTAGATGTGATTATGGGACTTGAAAATCGAATCATTTACGATTTAGTAGACGTTGTGGAAGGACGTTGTAAAATTCATCAAGCGCTTATTAAAGATAAGCATTTTGAAGACTTACTTTATTTGCTTCCGGCTCCACAAACGAGTGACAAATCAGCAGTTAATGAAGAACAAATGCGTAAACTAGTAACTGATTTAAAGCCAGATTATGATTATATTGTCATTGATTGTCCAGCAGGAATTGAGCAAGGATTTCGTAATGCCATTGCAGGGGCAGATAAGGCTATTATCGTAACAACTCCAGAAAGACCAGCTGTTCGTGACGCAGACCGAATTATTGGTTTGTTAGAAAAGGAAGAACATATTGAGCCTCCACAATTGATTATTAATCGGATCCGTGGTCATTTGCTTCATGAAGATGAAGAAATGGATATTGATGGTGTGACAGACTTTTTGAAAATTGATTTATTAGGTGTGATTCCTGATGATGACGGCGTAATTGTCGCAGCGAATAGAAAAGAACCGATTGCTTATGATCCAAATAATCGAGTTTCGCTTGCCTATCGTAACATTGCTCGTCGTATTTTAGGTGAGTCTGTACCATTGACGCCAATTGGAGATGAACGAAAAGGTTTGTTTGCGAAAGTGAAGAAATTTTTTGGCGCCCGCGCGTAGTTCTTGGAAATTGTTGTGACACATAACAATCTGGATGTACCCCATGGATGATGACTACTTTGAAAACGTATGCCTTCATGGTATGCGTTTTTTGAATTGGATTGGAATGAATTTTAAAAAATGATTGAACTGATAATTGAATTTTTCGCATGACAACATTTGCACGAGGTACCCTTTTACTTCGATATTTTCCTCTATTTAGTACTACCATCAGCCAATCCTACCTCTTGCATAGCTGAACGGGTGCCTTCCGCTTTTCTAAGCATACTCCGGACAAGTTCAACATAAGTTGAGTAAAGAAGCAAGGGATTTGAGCAGGGGGGAGAGATTCGAATGGATGATCGCAGAAGGGATATCCTCGACCGTATTGAAAAGCGAAGAAAAATAAATGAGCGGAGAGTAAATGGAGCTTGGAGTTATATTGATGATCAAGATGATGATTACGTTTCTTATTCTAGTCATGAAACAGAGCAGGATCATCCACTTTTTAAAAAAGAGCATTTTTTCTTTAAAATACTAGCAGCGATTGCCTTATTTTTAATTATAGCAGTCATCTATAAACATCCCTCACAACAATTAGAATCTGCACGCAATTATGTTACGAAGACGATGAATGAAGATTTTCAATTTGCTTCTATCTCAAGCTGGTATGAATCTACCTTTGGTAAGCCTATCGCTTTTTTGCCTCAAAAGGAAGAGCCAACGGAAACGGTGGATGAGCCATATGCTCTTCCTGTCTCGGCAAAAATTACTCAAACCTTTGAAACAAATGGTGAGGGAATTATTGTCGAAACGGGTAAGGGATCGATGGTTGAAGCGATTAATGATGGACTTGTCATATTTGCAGGTGAAAAAGAAGGAATTGGAAAGACCATTATTATCCAACATAAGAATAAAAGCGAATCTTGGTATGGCCAGTTGGAGTCTTTTAATGTGGCTCTATATGATCCTGTAAAAAAAGGGATGCAAATAGGACAAATGACGAGAAGTGAAGATGGATCTAAAGGTACATTTTATTTAGCGGTTAAAGAAAAGGGAGAATTCGTTGATCCTAAAAAGGTGATTTCCTTTGAGTGAATATGGAAAGCTTTTCACAAAAATAAAAGTGCATCCAACGCTTTGGTTTGTAATAGGAATTTCAGTCGCTACCGCTCATTTTACAGAAATGATGATGTTGCTAGCGATTGTTTTTGTGCATGAAATGGGGCATGCTGTCTGTGCACAATACTTTAAATGGAGAATCAAATCGATTGGTCTCTTACCATTCGGAGGTAATCTTGAAACAGAGGAGTATGGTAATAAGAGTTTAGGAGAGGATATGCTTGTTGTTTTAGCGGGCCCTATACAACATATTTGGTTGATTGGTTTAAGTTATGGATTGTATTTTTTTTCAGTGATTTCCCATGACACATACCAAACATTTTTTTATATGAATATGATGTTGTTCATTTTTAATTTATTACCGATTTGGCCTTTGGATGGTGGTCGCTTACTTTTTATAGGTATAGCGCGATATCATTCGTTTCTAGAGGCGCAGACTTATACTCTGTATGTATCAGCAGTTGTGGCTGTTGTTATTTGTTTGACGTGGATCATAATCGAGCCTCTAAATCTAAATGCGTGGATGATTGCCTTATTTATATGCATTTCGCTCATATTGGAGTGGAGGCAACGCTATTATGCTTTTATGCGCTTTTTATTGCAGCGACATTATGGAAATAGCAAAGACCTAGCTAAACTCCAGCCAATTAGAGCGGATGAGAATGAACCCATTTATAAGGTGCTAGAAATGTTTCAACGAGGCTGTAAGCATCCGATTATTGTGATGCGAAATGGTAAGGAAAATGGAACGTTAGACGAGAACGAACTGTTACATGCTTATTTTTCTGAGAAGAGAACAGACGGTAAAATTGGTGACCTGTTATATTCGTATTAGATATGGTATCCTTGTACGAAAAGCGTAAGGAACTCGTTTAGCGAGGTTTTGGGTTACACAAACTAAGGATATAAGGACGTGTGCGGCGGGATATCCATTAGATGTCGATGTATGGCCTCCTAAGTTTCCACGTCCTTATACACAACGAATCACTAGGAAATCGTAGCTAGAATTAGTTTAGTATCCAACGTTATATGTTTTGAAAGTAGGATTTTTTTATGAAAAAAATAATTGTTAATTACACTTCACGAGAAAAAAGATATGCAGTATTAGAGCATAATCACGTTGTGAAAATGGAAATTATGTCACCGAATCAATCGAGTGCGGTTGGCAATATATATTTGGGAAAAGTGACGAAAGTATTGCCAGGTATGGATGCTGTTTTTGTTGATTACGGTGAGCAGAAGAATGGATTATTGCACCGTGATGATCTTCCAGCCTATCAGCTTGCAGATAATAAAAGTGGAACGATTAGTCAATATATTCGTCAGGGAGAGAAACTGCTTGTTCAAGTAAAGAGAGATGAAACAGGTACAAAAGGAGCGAAGTTATCTGGTTTGATTGAGCTATCTTCTGATTCGCTTGTGTACATATATGGAATTGATTATGTCGGTGTTTCTAAAAAATTTCAGGATAGAAAAATGCAGAAGCACTGGCGTGAGCTGGCATACCAACATAAGGATCAGGAAGAAGGATTAATCGTTCGTACGGCGATGGAAGATCAAAGTGAGGCTGGTTTTTTACAGATTTTCAGTACATTACGTGAAATGTATCAAGAACTGAAAAAAAAGGGAAATGGATTAAAGCATCCTAGTCTCATCTTTCAAAGAGATACATTTTTAGAGATGTTAATCACAGAAATGGCTAAAGAGGATGATGGAGAAGTCGATCTTGATGATTTTTCCTTTTATCAACAACTTGAACAGCGTGTTAAGAAAGAGCCATTAAATTGGAAAGTTACCTATGAGCTAGGGAAGAAAAATATTTTTGCTGATCACCATATTGATATGGAGTTAGACCATGCGCTGAAAAAAATTGTTTGGCTTGATAATGGGGGCTATTTAATTATTGAGGAAACAGAAGCCTTTACAGTCATTGACGTAAATACCGGAAAATTTGTTGGTAAAGAGAAGAAAGAAGAGACCTTGTTTCAAACGAATCTTCTTGCGGCAACAGAAGTAGCTTATCAGCTTCGGCTACGCAATCTTGCTGGGATTGTGTTAGTTGACTTTATTAATATGGACAATCCACTACATAAAACAGAAGTCATCGACAGGATGAAAAAAGAAACGGCTAAAGATGAAATGCGGGTATCTGTCATTGGTTTCACAGAGCTTGGCATTTTAGAACTGACTAGAAAACGAACTTCTCCGTCACTAAGTGAAAAAATGATGATTCACTGTCCGACCTGTGGAGGTAGCGGAAAAGTATTAAGTCCTGAAACCGTTGCGTTTCGATTGGAACGAGAATTACTTGAGCATCGAAAAAATGAGGAAGAAGCAGTTTGGATTGAGACGAATCAAGCAGTTGCTGACTTATTATTAGGAGATAAAGAATCCTATCGGCCTATTTTAGAGGAAGCGATTGCTAAAAAAATGATTGTAACAACAATAAAAAATGATGTGAATCAATATGAAATAAAACGGTTTGGAGGCTATCAGGAAATGCTTGAGGCATCTCGTTAAACATCTTGACAAATATTTAAATTATATGGTAGACTTTTAACGTTATGTTTGTAGCACCCGTGCTACAACCGCTCATATCAGGTTTTTAAGTTTTACTTTTAGTAAAACACCTGTACATGGCGAGTCTGAGACATTCAAGGAGGTGCAGGTATGTACGCAATTATTGAAACTGGCGGTAAACAACTTAAAGTAGCAGCTGGCGAAGCAGTTTACATTGAAAAATTAAACGCAGAAGCAGGCGAAACTGTTACATTTGACAAAGTTTTATTCGTAGGTGGCGAAAACGTGAAAGTTGGTGCTCCATTCGTGGAAGGCGCTACTGTAACGGCTAAAGTTGAAAAACAAGGTCGTCAAAAGAAAATCACGATTTTCAAATACAAAGCGAAGAAAAACAATCATCGTAAACAAGGTCATCGTCAACCATACACTAAAGTTGTTATTGAAGCAATCAACGCGTAAGGCTGATATGAAATGATTAAAGTAACCTTTAATGCTACTCATGAACGGATTACTTCGTTCACATTGAGCGGACATGCTGATTTTGCAAAAAAAGGTTCAGATATAGTATGCGCAGGTGCATCAGCTGTTTCATTTGGAACAGTCAATGCAATTATGTCCCTAACGGACGTAAGCCTTGAGATTGAGCAAGGAAAAGATGGCGGTTACCTTCATGTTGTGATTCCTGAGAATATTTCAAACGAATCACAAGAAAAAGTACAGCTTCTTTTACAGGCGATGCTTGTATCGTTGCAAACTATTGAACGTGATTATGGTAAATATATGAAAGTGATTTTAAACAAATAGGAGGTGGAACAAATGTTAAGATTAGATCTTCAGTTCTTCGCTTCGAAAAAAGGGGTAGGTTCTACAAAGAACGGTCGTGACTCTCAATCTAAGCGTTTAGGTGCTAAACGTGCAGATGGTCAATTCGTTTCTGGTGGTTCAATCCTTTACCGTCAACGCGGAACAAAAATCTATCCAGGTGAAAATGTAGGCCGTGGTGGAGATGATACTTTATACGCAAAAGTAGACGGTGTTGTACGTTTCGAACGTTTCGGACGTGACCGCAAAAAAGTTAGCGTATATCCAGTTGCACAAGAAGCATAATTGCATCTTTGAGATTAGGATGGCTCAAAAGGGTCTAATTCCTTCTACTGACAATATATATCGCGACAGTATTTGATATATATTGCTAAGAGGGAATTGGCCCTTTTTTAAGTGAAAAAGAATGCATCTGATTTTCGATGAGTACAGATGTCTAATTCCAGTCGCCCAGGGGGCATTTCGCTTTTCGTTCTACCATCGTCCAAAGAACACAAGACATGATATGTTCTTGGTTTTTTGGACGGGGGTGTTCATGTAAATAAAGTGAAACTTCCATCAGTGGGGGTCTTACTGCCCGTTAAGGCGGGATAAATGAACAGATATTCATGACAAGTACATTTTTGATATACTGTTACTAGGCAACATGATAGAGCTGAACAGAGTCTAAAACAATAAGAAATGACCATTTTGGAGAGCACAAGTTACTAGCTCTGCCGAACTACTGGGCGCCTTGCATTTTTCTAGTATTTTAAGATATTTAACTTTTAAAAGGGGTAAAGTATAGGAAAAGAGGACCTCTAGATCATATTGTAGATGATCGACTTTCGCCATTTGGGCGTAAAGTGTGCTTTTTTTATGGTGTTTCACTTTATCATAAATATGAAGGTGAAAAAATGGGGAAAAATTGGACGACTTTTGAAGTACTTCGCCAATCAAGACATGATTGGTTAAATAAATTACAAATTATTAAAGGTAATCTTGAATTAAACAAAATTGATAGTGCAAAGGGATATATCGAAGAAATTATTATCGAGTGTCAGCAAGAGGCAAGGCTTTCGAATTTAGCATTGCCAAAATTCGGTGAACTATTAATGACTGTAAATTGGAGTAATTGGAAATTTGAGTGTGAGTATGAAGTCATCGAAGTATTTGAAGGCTCTCAAAAGTTGGATAACCTTCTATATGAATGGACAAAGGACTATTTTCAAATGCTAGAGAAGCAGTTGGATCCTTTTACTGAAAATATCCTTACAATAAGCCTTTCTCAAAAGGATGGAATGGATATAACTTGTTCTTATCATCTTCAGGGAAAGCTAAAGGACTTAGAGTCATTGAAAAATTTTCTATTCACATCTTTAGTAAAAGAACAAAGTATTGAGCTTTGTGAATGTGCTGATGATGAATTTTTTTTCAAAATGGATATTAAATTTGCATAGGAAATAATGAGTACAGCAAGATATTACATATAGTAAATAAGGAAGTGATAGGATGTTTGTCGATCAAGTTAAAGTGTATGTAAAAGGTGGAGACGGCGGCAATGGAATGGTTGCCTATCGACGTGAAAAGTATGTGCCATTAGGCGGTCCTGCTGGTGGAGATGGTGGAAATGGCGCAAGTGTCGTTTTTGAAGTGGAAGAAGGCTTACGTACCTTAATGGATTTCCGCTACAAGCGTCACTTTAAGGCTCCTCGTGGGGAGCATGGGATGTCTAAAAATATGCATGGGAAAAATTCTGCAGATATGATTGTTAAAGTGCCACCAGGTACTGTTGTGATTGATGATGACACGAAAGAAGTCATTGCAGATTTAGTCGAGCATGGCCAACGTGCTGTCATTGCAAAAGGTGGGCGAGGAGGCCGTGGAAACTCACGCTTTTCCACACCAGCTAATCCAGCTCCTGAAATTGCTGAAAATGGAGAACCAGGACAAGAGCGTACTATTGTTATGGAATTAAAATTATTAGCAGATGTAGGGCTTGTTGGTTTCCCAAGTGTCGGAAAATCAACTTTGCTATCTGTCGTTTCAGCGGCTAGACCGAAAATTGCTGAATATCATTTTACAACGATTGTGCCTAACTTAGGCGTTGTCGAGACAGAAGATAATCGTAGCTTTGTCATGGCCGATTTACCAGGATTGATTGAAGGTGCCTCAGAAGGCGTTGGACTAGGTCATCAATTTTTACGTCATATCGAAAGAACGAGAGTCATTGTTCATGTGATTGATATGTCAGGACTTGAAGGACGAGATCCATATGAAGACTATGTAACGATTAATAAAGAACTACAGGAATATAATTTGCGTTTGACTGAACGTCCGCAAATTATTGTTGCTAGTAAAATGGATATTCCTGATTCAACTGAAAATTTAGCTCAATTTAAAGAAAAATTACAAGAAGATTATCCGATTTATCCAATTTCAGCTGTAACTCAAGAAGGAATTCGAGAATTATTATTTGCAATTGCCGATAAAATCGAAGAAACACCAGAGTTCCCACTTTCTCATGATGAGGATGAAGATAAAGGGGTTCATCGTGTACTTTATAAACATGAGACTAAGCAGGATGAATTTGAAATTACACGTGAACCAGATGGCAGTTTTGATGTTTCTGGATTTAAAGTGGAACGTCTATTTAAAATGACTGATTTTACTCGTGAAGAATCTGTTCGTCGCTTTGCAAGACAGCTTCGTTCATTTGGAATCGACGAAGCGCTTCGTCAAAAGGGAGCAACCGATGGAGATATTGTTCGAATTTTAGAATATGAATTTGAATTTGTAGATTAATCAAGGGTTTTCGAGGAAAGAGTACGGTTGGCGAGGGTGATAAGAAGTGAACAACATCGATAAGAAGTTTTTCCTCGTTCGCGAAGATGTCCTTCCTGAGGCAATGAAAAAAACACTGGATGCCAAGGAAATGTTAGAACGTGGAAAGGTTGAATCTGTTTGGGAAGCGGTTCAGCGCGTTGATTTAAGTAGAAGTGCTTTTTATAAATATCGTGATACGGTGTTTCCGTTTCATACGATTGTGAAAGAAAGACTTATTACTTTATTCTTTTATCTTGAAGATCGTTCGGGAACTTTATCAGAGTTATTAAGAGTTGTGGCGATGTCTGGCTGTAATATCATGACCATTCACCAAACCATCCCTTTACAGGGACGTGCGAACGTCACACTCTCTCTTAATACGACTGGGATGACTATGGACATTGATGAATTACTCACTATGTTTCGTAAAATGGAATTTGTTGAAAAAGTTGAAGTTTTAGGAAATGGTGCCTGAGCCCAAACCCGTGTTTACGATTACACGGGTTTTTTGTAAAGGGTCGGAGCTTCGCTATCTAATATGAAGCATCATTTGTTTTTGAAAAAAATGAAATTGAGATGTGATCATTTAATTTGGAGTATGCTACGGTCCAACGCCTTTGGTCTTTTATTAGATATTTCGTAATCATTTAGACTATTGCTAAAACGATATAGGTTCAGATTGTAAAAAATCTGAAAATGACATAACATATAGAAATACGATTCTCAAGAAGAGTACAGTAGATTTGCTAGAAAAGAAGGAGAGTTTTAGATGTCACATAAAATTGCTTTTCTCGGTCCTAAGGCAACGTTCACAGATTTAGCAGCTTCTCGATTATTTCCTAATGAAGTGAAGATTCCTATGACCACCATTCCTGCTTGTCTTGATGCCGTCAAAGAGGGAGAAGCCACGATTGCAGTTGTCCCAATTGAAAATGCTTTAGAGGGATCTGTAAATATTACGATTGATTATTTAATACATGATGTGCAACTTCCTGTAAAAGGTGAAGTAACCATTCCGATATCTCAGCATTTTATGGTGCACCCCGATCATACTTCACCTGATTTTAAGCCAGAAATGATATATTCGCATCCGCATGCCATTGCTCAGTGTTATAAATTTTTACATAGAGAATGGAAAGGCATTCCCTGTGAAGAGGTAACATCAACAGCAGCTGCTGCCAAACTAGTACACGATCAACCGCAGCGGAATATTGCAGCCATTGCGAATGAAGTAGCAGCAGAGGAATACGGGTTAACCATTATCGGTGAGAATATCAACGATTACTCGAATAATCATACGAGATTTATCGTTGTTTCAAATGAAGACGTAGATTATACCGGACATTTAACTACAGAGCGTGGGTGGAAAACAACGCTCATGGTTACACTTCCTTCTGATTATACCGGAGCTCTTCATCAAGTGCTTTCAGCATTTGCGTGGAGAAAGTTGAATTTGTCTAAAATTGAATCGCGTCCTATGAAAACAGGACTAGGAAATTACTTCTTTATTATTGATGTGGAAATGGCACTTGACGAGGTACTTATTCCTGGGGCCATTTCTGAATTAGAAGTGCTTGGTTGTACGGTTTCTATTTTGGGTAGCTATCCAAGTTTTGCGGTGGAGAATTCAGTAAAAAAAGAATCCGTACAAAAAAATTAAACACTAAACCCCCCATTCAACAAGTATGGGGGGTTACGTTTGTTTTCATGTATGGAATCTTGCAAATTCAATATCCTTCTTTTTGGTCTACAAGAAAATTAGCCTTCTTCAATGCGGCTTCAGCTTCATCCAGGATTTCCTTAGACGGAGCACTTAAAGTATGAAGATGAATACCGTCAGTTGAAAGTTCTAACAAATAGGATGCCTTGGTATCTGCCATTTTATCGAGAAATTGCTGAACATCCTTTCGGCTACTAACCATCATTGAAGCGGTTAAATCGCCGTATATCGGATGCTCAATTGTCACATTTTTAACGGTTACGCCTAGGTCGACAAGTAAATGTAATTCTTCTTCGGTTCTTGAAGGTTCATGTTGACAAGCAATGGTACGCTCAAAAAGTTGTGGTTTCCCCATGTGCATATACATATAGCCTTGGCTGGTGGCGATAATCGGTTCATTCCTTGCTTTCAAAAGAGTAATGTCCCCCACAATTACTTGGCGGCTAACATTCGTTTTTTTTGAAAGATCACTTCCTGTAATGGGTTCGCTACTTGATTTAAGAATTTGTAGTAGTTGCGATCGTCTTTCTTCACCGAGTAATTTCTTCTTTATTCCCATCCTATCTCTCCTCAATCATCTATTAATATCTTAGCATAAGAATGATAAACTTTCGATTTAAGTGAGTAGTTCCACTTTTCTTTGTCTAGCTCCGGGCACCCAGCGCCTAATGGACTTCCCGTTCCTCCTTACGATAAGTCAACATCGAATCGTATGCGTTCTTCGTGTTTCCTATATCTCATACGTAGCGGTCCAGTCCATACGTCGCTGAACGGGTGCCCTCCGCTTTTCTTTGTCTAGTTCCACCGGCTAACTCGCTGTGAAAAAGATGAGTGTCTTTAAAAGGCAAAAAGCGCCTTTTAAGCCACTCCCTATTTTCTTCGCGAGCTGACCAAGCCGGTTCCGCTTTTCTATCTACATCGATACGATTTGTACAATATTTTCCGCTAATTGCTTTACATCTTCCTCGGTTGTTAATTTTCCAAATGAAATACGAAGCAGTTGATGAGCTTCTTCGATACTTTTCCCAATGGCAAGCATTGCTTTTGAGGGTTCTTGTTTGTCAATTTGACAAGCACTTCCTGTTGATACAGCAAAGCCACGTCGATTTAATTCAATCATCAGCGATTGCCCCTGCAAACCTGAAAAGGTGAGCGCAAGAATATGTGGGAGCTGATGGTCTTTAGCTTCAATCACCTCAAAGGACACATTTTCTTTTGTTAGTGAACCAATCAATTGTAATCGTAAGGCATGAATTCGCAAAAGTTCCTCATCTTGGATAGCTACTAGTTTTTTGGCTGCTGTGACGAAAGCGGCAACCCCAGGCACATTCACTGTACCTGCTCGAAAGCCGAATTCATGAGTCACATTTGGTAGGGCAGGCTTTAGCTTATGATAGTTTGGAAAAATCACTGCCCCAACGCCCTTTGGCCCATACACTTTATGGCTTGAAATCGCCATGCTGTCACAAGCTCCACTAATTGATTCTAGCGGAAGCTTAGCAAAGGACTGCACACAATCGACATGTAAGAAAATATCACGATGCTGCAATATTTTATGAATTTCCTGGATGGGCTGTATGACCCCTATTTCGGAATTTACATGCTGAATGATAACGAGACAGGTTTGCTCAGTAAGATGTGAACGGAGGTCATCTAGATCAACTGTTCCATTTGATAAATGACGAAGCGTGCCAACTTCATAGCCTTGAAGTTCTAGTTTTCCGACATACTGATGAAGTGACGCATGTTCTGTTTGACTGATCAAGATTTGGTTTTTCAGTTTATTTTTTGAAGCTAATAAGGTATCAATAGCAAGAACATTGCTTTCTGAGCCGCCGCTTGTAAAAATTACACCTTCTTGATCAACTTGTAATAAAGCTGCGAGCTGTTGTCGTGATAAATCAAGTAAATGTGCAGCCTTTGAGCCAAAATCATGAAGACTGCTTGAATTACCGAAAAATTGCTGTGAAGCTTTTACCCAGATATTTAATGCTTCAGCATCAATCGGAGTTGTTGCTGCATAATCTAAATAAATCATTGGATCACATCCACTTCTTAATCTAAAAAACTACTTGATATTCATTAAATAATATGTAAAGATAGGTGTCAAGACAACCTGTAAAAAAACAGGAGGCAAAAAAATGGATAAAGTAGAAGTTGTTATTGTAGGTAGTGGGGTTGCAGCCCTTCAAACAGCAATAGAAACAAGTAAGTCAAAACATGTGACAATTATCACAAAATCAAAGCTTCGGCATAGTAATTCTTATTTAGCACAAGGTGGAATTGCAGTAGCGATGTCTGAACAAGACAATCCTAGTTTTCACCAAAAGGATACTATTCAAGCGGGGCGTTATTATAATAATGAACATGCTGTAAAAATGTTAGTAGAACAAGCGCCATATGTCATCTCTAATCTTATAGATTCTGGGATGAGATTTGACCACAATCAAGATGGTAGCCTGACATATGGAATGGAAGGTGCTCATAGCGAACGTAGAATTTTGCATAGCCATGGAGATGCAACTGGCAAATTTGTCACAGAGCATTTGTTAAGTAAATTAGATACTTCGAAGATTGATATCGTTGAAGATACAGCGGTTGTCGAGCTAATCATTGCTGAGGATCATTCATGTATCGGTGTAAAAGTCATGAACCAGAAGGGGCAAGTTGAATCGATTTATGCAGAGCATATCGTGTTAGCAACGGGTGGCTGCGGTTCACTATTTCAGTTAACATCTAACGCATCAACTGTAGCGGGAGACGGTCTTGCTTTAGCCTTAAAAGCAGGTGCAAGAATCCGTGATATGGAATTTATTCAGTTTCATCCAACACTTTTATATTGTAATGGAAAGACTCATGGACTTGTTTCGGAAGCTGTTCGTGGTGAAGGAGCCATACTTGTGACGAGTCATGGTAAAAAAATAATGGAAGCTGTTCATCCATTAAAGGATTTAGCTCCACGTCATGTTGTTGCTCAAACGATTTATTCTTATATGGAACAGGGAGAAATGGTTTTTTTAGATATTTCGATGATTGATCATTTTAAAGAACATTTTCCAACAGTTGCTGACATATGCGAAAGCAATGGAATCAATCTTGATGAAGGAAAAATACCGGTATCACCTGGCAATCACTTTTTGATGGGTGGAATTGAAACGGATGAGTTAAGTCGAACATCAGTTAAAGGATTGTATGCGGTTGGAGAAGTGGCTTGTACAGGTGTCCATGGGGCCAATCGTCTCGCAAGTAATTCTTTACTAGAGGGTCTTGTATATGGTCATGCGCTTGGTCATTATTTAGGAGCAGTGCCACCAAGAAAATTAGCAAAAGAGGCCAGGCAAACAGGAGTAAAACATTCGTTACGAATGCTACCTGAAATAGCTGATATTCAAAACAGTTTAATGCAAAAGGCAGGAATTGTTCGGAATGGAAAGGATCTTGCTTCTTTAAAAGCTTGGTTGGAAACGTATCGAATCGATGAATTGCTTGATGTGGCATGTGAAGATTTAACACTTGACCAATTATCGAAAATAAATGCTGTTATTGTATCATGGCTAATTGCCGAATCTGCTTTGATGAGAAAAGAAAGTCGAGGCGGGCATTACCGTGAGGATTATCCAATTGAAAATGATGCAGAATGGCTTCATACATCGATTGTATGGGATAAAAACAAAGTCAAAAGTCTGAAAGGAAATGTTTATTATGAATCAATTAAAGCTTAAGGGATTATTAGAGCAGTTTTTTATAGAAGATATCGGCGAGCAGGATGTAACGAGTGATACTTTATTTCCAGAGGATTCACAAGGGACATTAACTTTTCTTGCAAAAGAGCCAGGGATTTTTTCGGGAACAGATGTTGTGAAAACAGGCTTTACATTACTTGATGATACTATTGAGATTCAATGCTTTGTTAAAGATGGAGAAGCATTTGAAGTCGGACAAAAACTAGTGCAAATGACGGGTAGTATGAGAAATCTTTTAAAAGGAGAACGTGTTGTCCTTAATTTGGTACAACGTATGTCGGCAATTGCTACTGGAGCAAATAAGGCAGCACAAATTTTGGATGGAACGAAAACAAAGCCATGTGATACACGAAAAACAACACCAGGATTACGAATGCTTGAGAAATATGCGGTTCGTTCTGGAGGTGCCTTCAATCACCGCTTTGGATTATATGATGCAGTCATGATTAAAGACAATCATATTTCCTTTGCTGGTTCCATTACAAAAGCTGTCAAAACGGTTAAAGCAAAACTGGGCCATACGGTGAAAATAGAAGTAGAAACAGAGTCAGTAGAGCAAGTACATGAAGCAGTTCAAGCAGGCGCAGACATTATTATGTTTGATAATCGTACACCAGACGAAATCAAACAGCTAGTAAAACTTGTCCCAGCTCATATCATTACGGAGGCATCGGGTGGGATTAACTTAACCAATTTGGCAACTTATCGCGATTGTGGAGTGGATTTTATTTCATTAGGCAGCTTAACACATAGTGTTCGTGCGTTAGATATTAGTGCAAAAGTAACCGAAAGGGAAGGGGTTCATTCATGAGTTTATTAGAACAGGCAGTAGCCGAAACAGCTTTACCTGAAAAGTATAACAACATGACAGCAGAGGAAATGGAAGCGCGGATTTGGGAGATCAAAAAACAACTTGGTAAACGTCTGTTTATTCCGGGACATCATTATCAACGTGAGGAAGTCATTCAATTTTCCGACGTCACAGGTGATTCGCTGCAGTTGGCACAAATTTCAGCACAAAATCGTGATGCTGAATATATCGTCTTTTGTGGTGTGCATTTTATGGCGGAAACAGCTGATATTTTAACTACGCCTGAGCAAACTGTTGTGTTACCAGATATGCGTGCAGGCTGTTCGATGGCAGATATGGCTGATATTCATCAAACAGAAAGAGCTTGGGCAAAGCTGCAAGAGCTATTTGGTGATACGATTCTCCCATTAACCTATGTGAACTCAACAGCTGCGATCAAAGCATTTGTTGGAAAAAATGGTGGAGCGACCGTTACCTCATCTAACGCCAAGGAAATGGTGTCATGGGCATTCACGCAAAAAGAACGGATTTTATTCTTACCTGATCAGCATTTAGGCAGAAATACGGCATACGATTTAGGTATTCCGCTAGAGCAAATGGCTGTCTGGGATCCGCATAAAGATGAATTAATTTATGAAGGCAAGCTCGAGGATGTAAAAGTATTGCTTTGGAAAGGTCATTGTTCCGTTCATGAAATGTTTACACCGGCTAATATTAAACATTTACGAAAAACAAAACCAGAAACAAGAATTATTGTTCATCCAGAGTGTAGTCGTGAAGTAGTGGCGCTGGCTGATGATAATGGTTCAACAGCGTATATTATTAAAGCGATTGAAAATGCTGAACCAGGTAGTTCATGGGCAATTGGCACCGAAATGAATCTTGTCAAACGTTTAATTGCGAAACATCCAGATAAGAATATTGTTTCCTTAAATCCGATTATGTGTCCATGCCTAACGATGAATAGAATCGATTTACCTCATCTATTATGGTCGCTTGAATCGATTAGTAACGGGGAAATTATCAATCCAATTAAAGTGGAACAACAAATTGCTGATGATGCAATTCTTGCTTTGAATAGGATGTTAGAAAAAAAATAAGTTTGAAGAAGGGCCTGAATCGAAACTGATTCAGGTCTTTGACTTTTTTGCTATATTTTACTTTGTTAGAGGTTGGATAAATTTTATGTAAATTGTAATTCTGATAATTATGTATGGTTCTTGTGAAAAATTATTTTTAATTTTTATATCAAATCCTCATATTTATGACCAATTTTTTCATAAACTGCTTTAGTACAGCATAAGTTTTGATGATGAAAATGTTAGCAATTTATTGACTGCTTCATAGTATATATGGACATATGCACAGGAGGGGTTACAGCGTGAAAATTCATATAGTCCAAAAAGGCGATACGCTTTGGAAGCTAGCTAAAAAATATGGCGTTAGTTTCGATGAACTGAAAAAAATAAACTCGCAATTAAGCAATCCGGATTTGTTAATGCCGGGCATGAAAATTAAAATACCTGGTTCAGCTGGTACCATGAAAAAGGAAGCTGTTCAGCCAATTATAAAAACTGGAACAAAAGAAGTACCTGTACAACCACAAGTATCTGGATTGAAAGAACAACTGATTAAAAAAGAACAACCAATTATGAAAGAACAGCCAATCGTTAAAGAAATTCCAATTGTTAAAAAGAAACCAATTGTGAAAGAACAACCAATTATTAAAGAATATCCAATTGCCCCACCAACTCCAACTGTTATTGAAAAGGAAGTTGTGAAGGAGAAGCCTATTTATGTTACAAAAGAGGTACCAAAAGAAGTTGTGAAGGAGAAACCCATCTATATTACGAAAGAAGTTGTGAAGGAAAAGCCAGTCTATATTACGAAAGAAGTACCTGCACCGCCACCACTTCCCGTCCCAGAGGTAAATAAACCAATTGAAGAACAACCAGTTGAAGAATGTATACCTGTGACGCCTATTTTACCAGGAACAGGTTTCTGTTATCCATCACCGCCGCCATTACCACTACAATGGGAAAATGCTCCTGTTCAGTTCGCTCAGCCAAACTTACCAGCTCCACTACCTTATGTTCAAGCTCCACTGGCGGTTGGAGAAAGCTCAGATGTATGGGGCGAATCATCGTCGCAATATCAATCGTTTCCAGAATCCGTTGCTGGAGCGAGTACTTATCCGATTCCTCAGCCTTATCCAAATCCGGCACCATCATTGGCCCCTTCGTATGGAGGTGCTCAACCAGCTTATCAAGTGGAATCCGCAGATTGTGGCTGCGGGAAAACGAATTTAGGGACATACGGACCTGAAAAAATTCATCAGCCTATATACAATCCTTATCCTAAGATGCCAAGTACACAACCACATAATCCAGACATGTTAGAATCCCACTCAGATTCCCAACAGCCACAACCAGGAATGGAAGGCCAGCCATATTCTCAACAACCGCAACTAGGCATGGGAGGGTACCCATATCCTCAACAACCGCAACTAGGCATGGGAGGGTACCCATATCCTCAACAGCTGCAACCAGGAATGGGAGGCCAGCCATATCCTCAACAGCTGCAACCAGGAATGGGAGGTCAGCCGTATTCCCAATATGCGCAGCCAGGAATGGGAGGTCAGCCGTATTCTCAACAGCTGCAACCAAGTATGGGAGGTCAGCCGTATTCCCAACAGCTGCAACCAGGAATGGGAG
>SMEO01000117.1_pt1 | contig 24430 bp, 26 predicted proteins | sample 2456251 | NCBI WGS metagenome assembly SMEO01 (sample SAMN10132594, study PRJNA489261) | soil metagenome | isolation source: day1 control-silt loam soil ammended | place: USA | reverse complement strand
GTCACACCCGTTCCCATTCCGAACACGGAAGTTAAGCTCTTCAGCGCCGATGGTAGTTGGGGGTCTCCCCCTGTGAGAGTAGGACGTCGCCAAGCAAAAATGAGAGGCTAGCAGAGATGCTAGTCTCTTTTATTTTAGGCTGTGTTAATATTAATGTTGATAATTGCTTAAATTTAAGGGTTTCCCTATTCTTGTTGAATTAACTGCCCTGATAGTTAAAATGAAATATTCAATTCATTTTACTAATTATTATTTTCCTATACATTCCATTCAGCATTATTGGCGTATCTTCCTCTACTTTAATATTATTATTAAGAAGTAATTCTTTAAAACTCCGACCAATGTCAGTTCCTAATACGCTAATAATTGGTCGCAAAAGCATTTTTGGTAACGAAAGTTTTTGATTTTCAGGCACAAATTTATCAAAAATAATGACTTTTCCATCTTGTTTTAAAACTCTCATCATCTCTTGGAAGCATTTATTTGCATCAGGTACTACTGTAAGGATCAAACTTGCTACTACATAGTCAAACGATTCGTTATCGAAGTCCATATTTTGAGCATCCATTTCTAAAAATGTAGTCGCTGAATTTTCAAACTTTTTTCTTGCTTTTCCAAGCATATCAGGTGAATAATCAATGGCTGTGATATCTAAGTCAGAGTAATTGATTAACTCTAAATCAGCACCCGTTCCTACACCAACAAACAGGATTTTTTGTTTGTTATTGAATGGTATTGCCTGAAATATTTGTTTTCTGGCATTTAAAAAAATACCCGAATTAAAAAACCTATCATAAATTGGAGAAGCAATTTTGTATATAAATTTATTCCAAGAATTATTCAGACTCTTCACTCCCAAGTCAATCTTAATTTCTGTTATTCTATTTCCATCCCCAAATTTCTTTTGTTTCCATCAATATTTTACCATAAAAATCAAATACCCTTGTTGGAGTATTCTTCTTATGTTAGTTGAGCAAAACTAAATATTGAATTTGGACAAACGCAAAATATTGATTTGTTCTCTTTGATTAATAAGTTTTAATTTTGTATGGGAATTTTGCTATTTAAATAAACTTTCAGGGAGACATACACGTATTGGGCGCTTGCATCATACATTGTTATGAGCAGTTATCCCGGTTCTCTTAAACTACCTGAGACTAAGGTATAAGTTAAAAAGTTTTTGGGGAGAATGCAGGTATGGAGGTGGAGATGTTGGGGACAACAGAAACCAAAAAGGTAGCAGGGGAAACATGCGTAGTTTGTGAGAGTATGAAAGCATCGGGTATTCATTTATACACTTCGTTTATTTGCGAAGAGTGTGAACGTGAAATGATTGGTACGGACACGCGAGATGTGAAATATAAGTATTATCTTAAACAATTAAAAAAGATTACAAATCCGGGAATTTTTTCATAGGAATATAGAGTCAGAGAGTCAAGGAAGGTTTATGACCCTTGGCTTTTTTACATGATAGGGGTAATAATCTTTTTAATATGGTCATCAGTGGTAAGTCACAACTGATTAATGTTTCCTCACACTCTGTATGGTCCAGTGCGTATACATCTGCGAAAAATATGTGAATTGATGGCTTCATGTTCGATATATGCTCAATTTTATGGTTTTATGCCCGATTATTGAAATATATGCTCGATTTTTCAGTTTTATGCTCGATAACTGTCATTCCCTATACTGATTGTTCGTAAGCATGGTTTAGTTTTTGCTTATTTGGTAAAATGAGAGTAAGAATTAGTAGAAGGACGAGAGAAATGAACCAATCACAAACGCCATTATTTGATGCGTTAGTTAATTTTAATAAAAAAAATAAAGTTTCTTATCATGTTCCAGGGCATAAAAATGGGCAAGTATTTATGGAGAAAGGGAGATTCTTATATGAATCTCTACTAACGATCGATGCAACAGAGTTATCGGGACTAGATGATTTACATGCACCAGAAGGTCCAATTATGGAAGCAGAGTTACTTTTAGCAAATTTACATAAGGTACAGAAAAGTTATTTTTTGGTGAACGGTTCCACAGTAGGAAATTTGGCAATGATTTTGGCAACCTGCGGTGATGGAGATACAGTGCTTGTTCAACGTAATTGCCATAAATCCATTCTTAATGGACTAATGCTAGTGAATGCAAATCCAGTATTTCTAACGCCTACTTTATATGAAGATTGGGGAATACCTGGAGGAGTAAATGCTGAAACGGTCTCTACTGCTTTAGATTTGTATCCAGAGACAAAAGCAATTATTTTAACATACCCCAATTATTATGGATTTGCAGAAGATTTGAGTACAATAATTGAGTTAGCTCATATAAAGAGAATTCCTGTTCTGGTTGATGAGGCCCATGGTGCCCATTTATCGGTGGGGGCCCCTTTTCCGAAAAGCGCAATACGCTTAGGCGCAGATATCGTTGTGCATTCAGCTCATAAAACGCTTCCAGCTATGACAATGGGGTCTTATTTACATGTTAATAGTTCATTGCTTGGCACGGAACGCATTCAATTTTATTTACAAATGCTACAATCCAGTAGTCCCTCTTATCCGATTATGGGTTCACTTGACTTAGCTCGTGCTTATTTGGCAACATTTACGGATGAGGATAGAGACGGATTAGTGAAGGCTATCTCTGAATTTAAATTTCAGTTATCTAGAATTTTAGAAATTGACGTGTTAGAGCCACCAGTGGGTGTACTCGTTGATCCACTTAAGGTAAGTATTAAATCTAGATGCGGTTTAAGTGGCTATGAATTACAAGCATTATTAGAAGAAGTTGGCGTCTATACTGAACTAGCTGATCCACAGAACGTGTTATTTGTACTGCCATTAGTAAAAAGGAAACATGCCTATCCATTTTTACAAACGGTAGACAAAATAGAGACGGCAGTTAAAGAGAAGGTAGGGAAAAACGTCTTTCCCGCAAAGAATCAATGGAAGGAATCCTCATTAATCACATCACTAGCTTTATCATACTCACAAATGAAGCAGAGCAATATGAAGCAAGTTCCTTTTAACGAGGCAGTAGGCCGGGTTTCTACCGAAATGGTCATTCCATATCCTCCTGGGGTTCCACTGATCATGTCTGGAGAAATGATAACGGCTGAAAAACTAGCTAGATTAGAGAGCCTATTAGCACATCGTTCTCGTTTTCATGGTGGTTCAGTATTAGCTGGTGGAAAGCTAATGATTTACGAAAAAGAGTGAGTTCGCTAAAATGAGATATTAAGTGAATACAATGAACGTGGAGGTACAACATGGAACGGGGTATTTTTATAACAATGGAGGGGCCTGAGGGCGCTGGTAAGACAACGATCTTAAAAATGGTAGGGGAGACTTTGCAACAGGAAGGCTATTCAGTTGTATTGACACGAGAACCAGGGGGAATCCCTATTTCTGAACAAATTAGAGAAGTCATTTTAAATAAGGAAAATACAGCGATGGATTCGCGGACTGAAGCCTTATTATATGCTGCAGCCAGACGTCAACATTTGGTTGAGAAAATCATCCCTGCACTAGAACAGGGTATGATTGTTTTATGTGACCGTTTTATTGATAGCTCGTTAGCGTATCAAGGCCATGCCCGTGGAATAGATATGGATGAGATTTATAGTATAAATACGTTTGCTATTGGTCATTTCATGCCAGATGTAACGTTTTATTTTGATATTGATCCAGCAGAGGGATTGAAACGTATTTCCGCAAATAATCAACGAGAGGTAAATCGTCTTGATCTAGAGGAGCTTCACTTTCATGAAAAGGTACGTGAAGGCTATCAGCTAGTAATGGAAAAATGGAAAGATCGTTTTGTAAGAATTGATGCAAGCCAGCCCTTAGATGCTGTTTTTGAACAAACAAAGTCAAGGATCTCTATGTTTTTAGAAAGATAGGATAATTCTACTTCTTCAAGATGTTTCATAAAATTGCTATTATAGTCTGAAATATAAGAGAGAGACACCGTAATAATTATACTTAAGTGAGTTGATGGTTTTGAAGACATGGCAGGAAATGATGCAAGTACAACCTCAAGTTATGATGATGTTACAAAATAGTATTGTTAAAAATAGGGTGGCACATGCCTACTTGTTTGAAGGGGAAAAAGGAACGGGGAAAAATGATATTAGTCATATTTTTGCCAAAAGTTTATTATGTGAGGCACCTATTTCTCATTATGAGCCATGCGAAGAGTGTAGTAATTGTAAACGGATTACGAGTGGGAATCATCCAGATGTTCATTACGTTGAGCGAGATGGTTTATCAATTAAAAAGGAACAAATTAAAAGTCTGCAAGAAGAGTTTTCTATGAAAAGTGTAGAAGGAAAGCGGAAAATTTATATGATTGCGGATAGCGACAAAATGTCAGTTAGTGCAGCTAATAGCTTATTGAAGTTCCTGGAAGAGCCTTCTGCAGAAACAGTAGCTATTTTAATGACTGAACAGGGGCAACGAATTTTGCCTACCATTCTGTCTAGATGTCAAGTGATCACCTTTACTTCACTTTCTCCTGAGAATGTTAAACAAAAATTAATGGAACAAGGTATTCCATTACAGCAAGCCTCCGTTATTTCTCAAATTACGCAAAATTTAGAAGATGGATTAGCCTTAAATCAAGATGAATGGTTTGTACAAGCTCAAAAAATAGTGGTAAAATTATATGAAGTGTTAAAACAAAGTCCAATGAAGGCATTAATTTATTTACAAACGGATTGGTTTTCTCATTTTAAAGAGAGAGAGCAACTAGACAAAGGTCTTGATTTGTTACTTCTTATTTATAAGGATTTATTATACATTCAATTAGACAAGCAAGACTCCGTAGTATTTCAAAATCTGATGAAGGAATATGAATCTCATGCTTTTCAAATTTCTCAAAGACGACTAGCGAATAATATGAGTTCGATTTTGGAAGCTAAGCGAAGACTATTGTCTAATACAAATTCACAGCTGTTAATGGAGCAGCTTGTGCTGAATTTACAGGAGGGATCAGGATTTGTATAATGTTGTAGGTGTCCGTTTTAAAAAGGCGGGCAAAATATACTACTTTGATCCGGGTGAAATCGATATTCCAAAAGGTGATTTTGTCATCGTGGAAACCGTTCGCGGTGTTGAATTCGGCAAGGTTGTAACAGCCCGGAAACAAGTAGGCGAGAATGATGTAGTCTTACCTTTAAAAAAGGTTTTAAGAATTGCAGATGCAAAGGATCGGTTAATTGTTGATGAAAATAAGGCTGCTGCTGCGGAAGCCTATCATATTTGTTGTCAAAAGGTAGAAGAGCACAAGCTAGATATGAAGCTTGTTGATGTGGAATATACTTTTGATCGAAATAAAGTTGTTTTTTTCTTTACAGCAGATGGACGTGTCGATTTTCGAGATTTAGTTAAAGATTTAGCATCCATTTTTCGGACAAGAATTGAACTTCGTCAAATAGGTGTTCGTGATGAGGCCAAAATGTTAGGTGGAATTGGACCTTGTGGACGAATGCTCTGTTGTTCAACATTTCTCGGTGATTTTGAGCCAGTATCCATTAAGATGGCAAAAGATCAAAATCTTTCATTAAATCCAACAAAAATATCAGGTTTATGTGGGCGTTTGATGTGTTGTTTGAAATATGAAAATGACGAATATGAAAGTGCAAAAGAAATGCTTCCTGATTTAGGGGAAATTATTAAAACTCCCAATGGTAAAGGCAAGGTAGTGGGGCTTAATATTCTAGAACGCGTACTTCAAATTGAATTAATCGAACAGGACAGAGTATTAGAGTATACTTTAGATGAGATTCTAAATGAGGGAGCCGTTTCTATTCAAGCCACAGATTAGTAAGGTGGTGGGTAGCGTGGATAAAAAGGAAATTTTTGAATCAGTTACGGATATTGAAACCCAAATTAGTGAACTGTATACCAGACTTGGAAAATTGAAGGAATCTCTTGCTGACATACTAGAGGAGAATCAGTCACTTAAGCTGGAGAATGGCCACTTGCGACATCGTTTAAATTTAGCTGCTGTTCCTGAGATATTAGAAAAAGAATCAGGTTTGAAAAAGGCTAAAATATCGAATAGCAAGGAAAAAACTTTAGATATCGGAGAAGGATACGATAATTTAGCTCGAATTTATAATGAAGGGTTTCATATATGTAATCTCCATTTTGGTAGTTTACGAAAAGAAGGAGATTGTCTATTCTGTCTATCGTTTTTAAATAAAAAATAATGAAGAGGATCGTTTTCTCTTTAAAAGATATAATAGGGTGATTCGAGGTCTGACGCAATCTTTTAGTCAGACCTTTTTGTACGATATAGAATATATATCAAGAAGAAATTGTATTCTACATAGAAGAAGATTATAAATAGCACGAAATAATTATTATGTAAAGGAGATCCGGTCGTGTTACAACTTAGAGGAGATGAACGCTTAGATTATTTATTAGCTGAAGATTTGAGAATTATTCAGAGTCCTTCTGTATTTGCCTTTTCATTAGATGCGGTTTTGTTATCAAAATTTGTAAGTGTTCCGATTCAAAAAGGAAATATAGTGGACCTATGCTCAGGAAATGGTATTATTCCCTTGCTGTTGAGTACGCGTACGAAGGGTAAGATAGAGGGTGTTGAAATTCAAGAGCGCCTCTATGATATGGCGTGTCGAAGTGTTGGCTATAATCAATTATCTGAGCAAATCAAGATGATACACGGTGATTTAAAGGATATTGCTAAAACAATAGGTCATAGTAAATATGATGTAGTTACGTGCAACCCTCCTTATTTCCCAACACCCTCCCAAGAGGAAATCAATAAAAATGAACATTTTGCCATTGCTCGCCATGAGATTATGTGTACATTGGAGGATGTTGTTCGGGTGAGCAGCCAGCTGTTGAAACAAGGTGGAAAGGCAGCCTTTGTTCATCGGCCTGGGCGATTAATGGATTTATTAAGTTTAATGAGACAGTATCGAATTGAGCCAAAGCGACTTCAATTTGTTTATCCAAAGGCAATGAAAGAAGCAAATACCATTTTAATTGAAGGTATTAAAGATGGAAGCCCGGATTTAAAAGTTTTACCCCCGCTTGTCGTTTATAATGAGCAAAATGAATATAATCCTGAAATTAGAAAGATTTTATATGGAGACAAATAAGCATTACTTTTATGTACTAGAGTGTCAAGATGAAAGCTACTATGCGGGGTATACGAATAATCTGGAACACCGAGTCAAGGTGCATAATCAAGGAAAAGGGGCAAAGTATACGCGAGGGAGAACTCCTGTTGAGCTAGGAATGGATGACAAAGGAGGAGAAGTAAGAAATGTGGCAACAGAAAAGCTATGAGAAAGAAGGTCTAGAGCCTGCTCTATATCTCGTTCCCACTCCGATTGGCAATTTGGAGGATATGAGTTTCCGTGCTTTACGTATTTTAAAGGAAGCAGATGTCATTGCGGCAGAGGATACGAGGAATACGAAGAAGCTGTGTAATTATTTTGAAATTACTACTCCGATTGTCAGTTATCACGAACATAATAAAGAAAACAGTGGAAAGCATATGTTGGATCGACTGCGTAGCGGGCAGGTGATTGCACTTGTCAGTGATGCCGGACTTCCTACTATTTCTGATCCTGGCTATGAGCTTGTAAGGGACGCAATTGCTGAGAGATTTAAGGTGATTCCTTTGCCTGGAGCAAATGCTGCCTTAACCGCTTTAATTGCTTCAGGTTTAGTACCCCAGCCGTTCTATTTTTATGGATTTTTGCAAAGAGGGGCTAAACAGAAAAAAGAAGAGCTTGAAAGGTTAAAAAAAGTAGATGTAACCTGGATTATGTACGAGTCTCCTCATCGCTTGAAGGAGACACTAAAGCATATGCTCGACATTTTAGGGGACAGGAACATTGTACTTTGCCGAGAATTGACTAAGAAGTTTGAAGAGTTTATTCGTGGGACCATCAGCGAAGCCTTGACATGGGCGACAGAGTCAGAGGTTCGCGGGGAATTTTGTCTAATTATTGAAGGAGCATCCACTGTTGATACAGAGTTAGAAGATTTATGGTGGAATTCATTCGATATTGTTGGACATGTTGATTACTATATGGAAGCAAATCAACTAAATTCAAAAGAGGCTATTAAACTAGTTGCTAAAGATCGGGGCATGCAAAAGCGAGATATATACCAAGCTTATCATGTCGAGAAGCAGTAAAGATGATTTAATACAAAGGTGATAGGGTGCCAGGTCTGCTAACTCGCCTTGTCCTGTTGTACAAAGCCTGTACTGGAAAGTCCTTTGCATTCAAGCTAAATGTCGTATATGTATATAAAATAAAAGGGGCTACCAGTATATGGTAGCCTTTGTCGTTGTATATTATTTAGCAGCTTGCATTTTTTCTTGAATTTCTTTGATAAGTAATTCAGCACCTTCAGGGCTAAGAACTAATTTACCACCTGCAAGTGTAAAGTTGTCATCAGATACTTCACCAGTTACTTGGCAAGTCATGTTTGCTTTATATTTTTTTAAAATAATACGTTCGTCATCAACATAAATTTCTAAAGCATCCTTTTCTGCGATACCTAATGTACGACGAAGTTCAATTGGAATTACCACACGACCTAATTCATCAACTTTACGAACGATTCCTGTAGATTTCATATTAAAAAATCTCCTCTCAAATTTATAATCTATTATTTTATTAGTCTATGATTCGTCAACTTTCGACAAATTTCTTATGGGTTTATAATACCATCCATTCCCAAATACGTCAATGATTTATTTTTCTTTATATTTTTGTTTAAAAATGGTGCATAAATGCCTATATATCAATACTTTTTTTAACTTTTTTTACTTTTAAATCCTGTTGTTCTCGAAAAAAATTTACAAAAAATGATGTTATAATTCATATTTCGACAAAAAGTCATTTCACTCGACACATATTTACATTTCTCTGTTATTATACTAATAAATTGAATAAAATTCCAGTATAAAGTTTCCAGTAGGTATATTTTTCTTATAAAAAAGGTAATGATGAGAAGAAAAGCGTAATTTTGTAGTCGCGAATAAGAGCAGATAGCGTTAAAATAGGACTAGCGGATTTTTTTAAAAGCAGGCTATGCTGAAAGTCGTGTGGGACCTCGGTCTCACATGAATGAGCCAAAAATAACAATAGTGTTTAACAGGACTTAAAAGTAATAAAATGGAGAGTGTGAATTTTTCGACGACTAGTGTCTAGCTTCTATGCACAGGATGTGGTGAACTTAGTCGGCCAGGAGCCTTGTGTTTTTTCATACATACTAGAACTAGAGTGTCAAAGTTGAGGAGGATAAGATATGAGGGATCAATCGAAAACATTTTATATTACGACACCGATTTACTATCCAAGTGGAAATCTACATATAGGTCATGCTTATACAACAGTCGCAGGGGATGCAATGGCCCGTTATAAAAGAATGCGCGGGTTTGATGTTATGTATTTAACAGGAACGGACGAACATGGCCAAAAGATTCAAAGAAAAGCAGAAGAAAAAGGGGTAACACCTCAGCAATATGTGGATCATATTGTATCGGGGATTAAAGATTTATGGCAGAAGCTTGATATTTCTTATGATGATTTTATTCGAACAACGGAAAAACGTCATAAGGAAGTAGTTGCTAAGATTTTTAAAAAGTTGCTTGATCGAGGAGATATTTATTTAGATCAATACGAAGGACTATACTGTACATCTTGTGAATCGTTTTTTACTGAAACTCAAGTGAAAGAAAATGACGGTAGATGTCCGGATTGTAATGGTCCTGTTGAAATGGTAAAAGAAGAATCTTATTTCTTTAAAATGAGTAAATATGCAGATCGCTTATTACAATTCTACGAAGAAAATCCAGAGTTTATCCAACCGGAGTCTCGTAAAAATGAAATGATTAATAATTTCATTAAACCAGGCTTAGAGGATTTAGCTGTATCACGAACTACCTTTGATTGGGGTATTAAAGTACCTGGAGATCCAAAGCATGTCATTTATGTTTGGATAGATGCTTTATCAAACTATATTACAGCATTAGGGTATGGAACAGAAGATGATTCAAAGTATAAAAACTTTTGGCCAGCGAATGTACATCTAGTAGGGAAGGAAATTGTACGTTTCCATACAATCTATTGGCCCATAATGCTAATGGCATTAGACTTGCCTCTTCCAAAGAAAGTGTTTGCTCATGGCTGGCTACTTATGAAAGATGGGAAAATGTCTAAGTCAAAAGGAAATGTGGTTGACCCTGTAACATTAATTGATCGCTACGGCTTAGATGCTTTGCGTTATTATCTGTTACGAGAAGTTCCTTTTGGTTCAGATGGTGTTTTCACACCTGAAGGATTCGTTGAGCGAATTAACTTTGATTTAGCTAATGATCTTGGTAACTTGCTTAACCGTACAGTAGCGATGATTGAGAAATATTTTGATGGGAAAATTCCGGCGTATGTCGGTTCTACAAATGAATTTGAACAATCATTGCTAGAGATGAACCAAGAAACGGTGAAAAACTACGAGAATGCTATGGAGAATATGGAATTTTCCGTCGTTTTATCATCGGTTTGGCAGCTAGTTAGTAGAACAAATAAATTTATTGATGAAACGAAGCCATGGGTACTTGCGAAAGACGAAGGGAAGCAAGCTGAACTAGCAAGTGTAATGGCTCACTTAGCTGAAACTTTACGTCGTGTTGCTATTTTATTAAAACCTTTCTTAACACAAGCACCAGAAAAAATGTTTGCACAATTAAATATAACGGATGAAGCATTAAAAGAATGGGATAGTTTGACAGAGTTTGGACAAATTCCAGCTGATACATCGGTAGTGAAAGGTGAACCAATTTTCCCTCGCTTAGAAATGGAAGAGGAAATTGAATTTATTAAATCACAAATGCAAAATGGCACTCCGAAAGAAGAGCCTAAGAAAGAAGTAGACATTCCAGAAGTAGATGAAATTACAATAGATGACTTTATGAAAGTAGAACTTAGAGTTGCTCAAGTTTTGGAAGTGGAACCGGTAAAAAAAGCGGATAAGCTGCTAAAACTGCAGCTAGACTTAGGATATGAAAGAAGACAAGTTGTTTCTGGTATCGCTCAATATTACAAACCGGAAGAATTAGTTGGCAAAAAAGTCATTTGTGTTACAAATTTAAAGCCTGTTAAATTGCGTGGCGAGCTATCTCAAGGGATGATTTTAGCCGGAAGTAATGATGGTGTTTTATCTGTTGCTACAGTTGATGCTTCCCTTCCAAATGGCTCTAAAGTTAAGTAAAAGCTAGATTTACAATCGTGTGAAGAAAACATAAAAATGTTTCATGTGGAACATTTTTATGTTTTTTTGTCTAGTTCTAGTATGAACATAATAGTCGTTTTTTTAGAGTCAAGAGGAAGCTATTTCTTTTTTTGTTACATACTTGTAATGTATTTGTGAAACATAAAGTTAGTATTTCATAATAAACTAATGCTAGAAAGGAAGATAGAAAATGTTATTTGATACGCATGTTCATCTTAATGCGGAACAATTTGAAGAAGACTTGTCAGAAGTGATTGCGAGGGCACAAGAAGTAGGGGTTACAAATATGGTCGTTGTTGGATTTGACCGCCCAACGATTACTAAAGCCATGGAATTAGTAGAAGAGTATGATTTCTTATATGCAGCAGTAGGGTGGCATCCTGTAGATGCAATTGATATGACGGATGCTGATTTAGAATGGATTGAATCACTTACTGCTCATCCAAAGGTAGTGGCAATAGGAGAAATGGGCCTAGATTATTATTGGGATAAATCTCCGAAGGACATTCAAATGGAGGTGTTCAGAAAGCAAATTCGGCTGGCTAAAAAAGTGAAATTACCAATTATTATTCATAATCGTGAAGCAACTGCAGATACAGTATCTATTTTACAAGAAGAAGGCGCGGCTGAAGTAGGTGGGATTATGCATTGCTTTAGTGGAAGTGTCGAGACGGCTAAAGTTTGTGTTGATATGAATTTTTATATTTCACTTGGTGGTCCAGTCACATTTAAAAATGCTAAAAAACCGAAGGAAGTTGCGGCTGAGGTACCTTTAGATCACTTACTGATTGAAACGGATTGCCCGTATTTAGCCCCTCATCCTTATAGAGGAAAAAGGAATGAACCCTCTTATGTGAAACTAGTTGCAGAACAGATTGCAGACATTAAACAGATTTCAGTAAAGGAAGTTGAGCAAGCAACAACCGCAAATGCAAAAAAATTATTCGGCATAAACTGACAGATTTCTTTGTCAGTTTTACAAGATATTTGTCTAATTAAGTGGGTGTCTGTAAAATTTCTACAAATCTCTTGACTATCATTGGTTAATTGTGTCGAGAAGTCACCCTTCCCTTTTTCATAGATTATAGTTCATAATAGGAATTAATTTCCACCTATGGAGTCGGGTAGGTTGACAGCTTGCTAAACTAGTCTTTATAATCACCGAGAGGAAGGAGGAGTTTTTCATTTCGATAGAAACTATGAAAAACCTTATCCCCAAGTCTTTTGGGATAAAGCGAATAACGAATTGTTTAAGCATAGTACCTGTGCTTGCTATAGCAATGGTCATCCTGTTTTATCAAGGGACAAAGCAAACCGTTACCGTCATCATTGATGGACAAGAGAAAGTAGTGGAAACACATGCTACTACGGTAGATGATATTTTACAAGAGTTAGAGATTACGGTAAAAGCTAAAGATTATATATATCCCTCGAAAAACAGTCTGGTAAAGGATGATTTACAAGTAGTTTGGAAACCGGCCCATCAAGTAAAAGTACTTGAAGATAGCAAGGTGACTAAAGTCTGGACAACAGCCACTACGGTGGGAGAGCTGTTAGAGGAACAAAAAATCAAAGTGACAGAACATGATCACATAATTCCGGCTAAAGATTATGAGATTAAAGAAGATTTAGAAGTAGCTGTCGATAAAGCATTTCAACTTACCATGGTAGAAGGAGGCAACAAGAAGCAAGTGTGGTCAACTTCGACTACGGTCGCTGACTTTTTAACACAACAAGGTGTGAAGCTCAATGAACTAGACCGCGTTGAGCCAGAACTAACGGAAAAAGTGGAAGCAAAGGATATTGTAAACGTCACTAGAGTTGAAAAAGTCACCGATGTAGTGGAATCACCAGTTGAATACGAAATAGTAAAAAAAGAAGATTCTTCTCTTTCAAAAGGTAAAGAGAAAATTTTGGTCGAAGGTAAACAAGGCCGTGTTTCAACTCAATATGAAGTTACAAAAGAAAATGGCAAAGAAGTAAAACGAAACGTTATTTCTGAAACGATTATGAAAGAGAAACGTAATCAAGTAGTTGCGGTAGGAACAAAGTCTACAGCAGTACAGGCAATGAATGTAAACTCAGCTAGCGGTACGGATATATATGTGTCATCCACTGCTTATACAGCGAGTTGTAATGGTTGCTCTGGTGTGACAGCAACAGGATTAAATTTAAAGAATAATCCAAATGCAAAAGTTATAGCTGTTGACCCTCGTATCATTCCACTAGGCTCTAAAGTATATGTGGATGGTTATGGGTATGCTGTTGCAGCGGACAAAGGTGGAGCCATTAAAGGACATAAGATTGATGTATTCTTTCCGTCCACATCCGATGCATACCGCTGGGGAGTGAAGAAAGTTAAAGTCCGTATTCTCGATTAATAGAACTTCTTTAACGGGGGATGATTTATCTCCCGTTTTTTTTGATTTATAATAAGAAAAGTGTAATCGGCTTGGTCAGCTCGCGAAGAAAATAGGAAAAGACCCGGAAGGCGCTTTTTGCCTTTCGAGGGCTTTTATCTTTTTCACAGTGAGCTAGCCGATGGAACTAGACAATAAGAAAAGCGGAAGCGCCTTGGAAGAAGATCGGCTAAGATCGCCACGTCCTGTGGCAACGCCGACCTGACCCACATCGTGTGGGCCTCCGACAAGCGTTGGAGGGCTAGAAGATGAAGTCGCTCCTTGACTTCATCAGCTGGACCGAAACGACTCGAGGGGCTAGGCGCTGTAGCTAGACAATAAGAAAAGCGGAAGGTGCCCGTTCAGCGCCGTATGGACTGGACCGCTCCGCATGAGATAAAGGAAACACGAAAGAGCGCGAACGTCGATGTTGACTTATCGTAAGGAGGAGAGGGAAGTCCATTAGGCGTTGGGTGCCTGTAGCTGGACATGGAAAAGCGGAAGGCACCGCTTATTGTTGGTTAGATGCATTAGCAAAATGGAGGCAAGTATGAAAAAAATTAAGGAAATCATCGTGGTTGAAGGCAAGGATGATACAGTAGCTATTAAACGAGCAGTAAATGCTGATACAATAGAAACAAATGGCTCAGCAGTAAACGAGTCAGTAATTGAACAAGTTCGTCTTGCGCAAAAGACGCGTGGTGTGATTATATTTACGGATCCAGATTTTCCAGGACAGAAAATTAGAAATACGATAACGGAACAAGTAAAAGGCTGTAAACATGCTTTTATTACAAAACAAGAGGCACGCCCAAAGTCGGGCCGTGGAATCGGCGTTGAGCATGCATCACCAGAATCTATTCGTAATGCCTTGAAGGATGCACAAACTATGGATGAAGACGCACCTGAAGAAATTTCACAACAAGACCTAGTAGATGCAGGGCTAATTGGTGGTACGGGTGCAAAGGATAGAAGAGAAAAGCTTGGTATTCTTTTAAGCATTGGCTTTACAAATGGAAAGCAGTTGTATAAGCGTTTAAAGATGTTTCAGATATCAAAAGAGGCATTTATCAAGGCCATTGTGCAGATCAATCAGGAGGAAAAGAATGAATAAAGACATTGCAACTCCCATCAGAACGAAGGAAATATTGAAAAAATATGGTTTTTCCTTTAAGAAAAGCTTGGGACAAAACTTTTTAATAGATACGAATATTTTAAATCGAATTGTCGACTTTGCAGATTTAACGGACGATAGTGGTGCTATTGAGATTGGGCCAGGGATTGGGGCACTAACTGAGCAATTGGCTAAACGCAGTAAAAAAGTAACTGCGTTTGAGATTGATCAACGGCTGTTACCAATTTTAGCAGACACTTTGTCACCATATGATAACGTGAAAATTATTCATGCAGATATTTTAAAAGCAAATGTTGGACAAGTTATTGTTGAAGAGTTTACCGACCATCAAGATATAATGGTTGTTGCTAATCTCCCTTATTATGTTACTACACCTATTATTTTAAAATTATTATCAGAAGATTTACCAATTCGCGGTATAGTTTGCATGCTACAGAAGGAAGTGGCCGAGCGAATTGCAGCTAAGCCAGGTACGAAGGAATACGGCTCTTTGTCAATTGCGATACAGTATCATACTATCGCTGAAACAGTTATGATTGTGCCTAAAACCGTTTTTGTGCCACAGCCAAATGTTGATTCAGCGGTTATTCGTCTTACCAAAAGAGAAAAGCCTATAGTAGAAGTGAGAGATGAAGAATTTTTATTTACTGTCACACGAGCAAGCTTTGCACAGCGACGGAAAACAATTTTGAATAACTTAACAAGCCAACTACCTGATGGAAAAATGAAGAAAGACCAAATCATTAAGGCATTAGAGCAAACTGCCATTGACCCAAGGAGGCGTGGGGAAACATTAACCATTGAAGAGTTTGGTCGGTTAAGTGATGCTTTGTTAGATACATTTAAACAATAGGCTTTGCTAAACAAGAACTAACAGGACCTTATAACAAAACAAGAAAAATCTAGAGATTGTATCTGGATTTTTTTTGTTTAGGAAAAGTTTAACCCTAACAAAAATAGCAACTTACATCATTATGTCGTTAAGTCGCACCATTAAACGCATTCTTGCATATTGTTAAAAGGTAATACCAATTAGGAAAAAGGAATTTTTCTCATGGGGTGAGACCATGATACAAATAAATGACATTGTAGGGCGAGTTTCTTACGGAAATGATATTCTGTTTCGCGTCATTGACTTTCGAGAAAAGAATGGTACAAAGCAAGCTTTATTATATGGGGAAGAGTATCGGCTAATTGCAGATTCACCTTTTGAGGATTTAGTAAGGATTCATAAGGAAGAACGGAATAGCCGTCATCAGGAAACGAAAGAACTACAGGAACAATCTAATCGTTTATTTTCACAGGATTTAGAATTGCAGCAGCAAAAGAATGGCTACGAATCAAGTAACGGGTATCGTTATAGTGGGGATTATTTTCAAATACCAGGTAAGGTACTTCATGTAGATGGTGATGCTACTTATTTACGTAAATGTCTTGACTTGTATGAGAAATTTGGTATTCCAGTAAACGGCATATATTGTAGTGAAAAAGAAATGCCATATAAAATTGGTAATTTATTAGACCACTTTCGCCCAGATATACTTGTTGTTACTGGACATGATTCATATTCTAAATCAAAAGGGAACATTTCAGATATTCAAGCATATCGTCATTCAAAGGAATTCGCGGAAACTGTTAGGGAAGCAAGGAAAAAGGTGGCGAGTCTGGATCATCTAATTATTTTTGCCGGAGCATGCCAGTCTCATTTTGAATCTCTTATTCAAGCAGGGGCTAATTTTGCCAGTTCACCTTCACGTGTTAATATTCATGCGTTAGATCCTGTTTATATCGTAGGAAAGGTTAGCCTTACTCCATTTCGAGATCATATACATGTATGGGATGTTCTTCGAAACACACTAACAGGTGAGAAAGGTCTGGGCGGTATCGAAACGAGAGGGGTTCTAAGAACAGGATTACCCTATAAATCAAATCAAGAGGAGTGAAAGCTGCATTTTTATGCAAATGCAGCTTATTTTTATACTGCTGTTGTATATATCTTTCCAAAAGTCAAGTATTTTTACATATTTTTATAAAATTCGTGTAATACTAAAGTTGGATAATTATTTAGTTATTTTTATAACAAAAAGGATTGACAAACAATTTTAAGTGTTGATATAATTTAATATTTTATTTGCTTTTGCTGTTTGTTTGTGATATACTACAATTTAGTGAGGTGGACCGAAAATGCCAAAAACTTTAGCTGATATTAAAACGGCACTTGATTCAAACCTAGGAAAAAGATTGCTTTTAAAAGCAAACGGTGGTAGAAGAAAGACTGTGGAACGTTTCGGGACGTTGGCGGAAACTTATCCAGCTGTATTTGTAATTGAACTTGATCAAGATGAAAATGCTTTTGAAAGAGTATCTTACAGTTATGCTGATGTTTTAACGGAAACCGTACAATTAACATTTCTAAGCAAACAACAAGAGATTTGATGGAAAGAAAGCAGTGAACTCCTCGTTTACTGCTTTTTAGTTTGTAAAAATTCATAGCTTTCCATAAAATAAGCTTCATGAAATGCTGTTTGCTGTAAACAATATAGTTGTAGCAGCATGAAAAGGAGTTGTTTCGGTTGAGTAGAAAAAAAGGGATTATGTCAGAAGGTCTGAAAGAAGAGCTGGCTAAGGAACTTGGTTTTTACGATGTTGTCCAGAAAGAAGGCTGGGGTGGAATTCGAGCTCGTGATGCGGGAAATATGGTAAAACTTGCAATCGAAAAAGCGCAACGTCAAATGATGGACAAAAACTGAAGAAAATCTTTACAATAACATGCTGACTACAAGTTAAGATTTGAAGAATTTTCTTATTTTTCCATGACCAGACCTAGACATCACGTATAAACATTCTATTTTATGTTTACATTGTGAATATTAGGGTCTGGTTTTTACATACCGCCAACTTCCTTTCTTTAAGGTTCTTAAAGAAAATATTTGGATTTCATTCATTGAAAATACAAGGAAAAAACCTTTAGAATGGATTTAGATATGATAGAATAGGACAAGAACTTTCAAGAACGTTAAAGTAGGTGGACATATTGAGGCTTATGGAGAAAGCACCAGCTAAAATCAATTTGGCTCTTGATGTGCTTTTTAAACGGCCTGATGGCTATCATGAAGTGGAAATGATTATGACGACTGTTGATCTTGCCGATCGCATTGAACTAAAGGAGATTGAGCAAGATACTATACAAATATTGTCTCATAGTCGGTTTGTACCCGATGATCATCGAAATTTAGCTTATCAGGCTGCACATATATTAAAAGAACGTTTTCATGTGACAAAAGGAGTTTCCATTACAATTGAAAAGAATATACCCGTTGCAGCGGGGCTTGCTGGAGGAAGTAGCGATGCAGCTGCCACGTTAAGAGGATTAAATAGACTTTGGGAGCTTGGCTTATCATTAGATGAATTAGCGAAAATTGGCTCAGAAATTGGTTCTGATGTCTCTTTTTGTGTGTATGGAGGCACAGCTCTGGCTAAGGGACGTGGTGAAATAATTACACACTTGCCGACTCCTCCAAAATGTTGGGTTATATTAGCGAAACCAACTATAGGAGTTTCGACAGCTGATGTCTATAAAAGATTGCAACTTGCTAATGTAAATCATCCAAATGTGTACGGAATGATTGATGCAATCGAGAAAAATGATTACTCAAAGGTGTGCAAAGGATTAGGGAATGTGTTAGAAGAGGTGACTTTGACGCTCTATCCAGAAGTAGCGAATATTAAGGAACATATGAAAATGTTTGGAGCGGATGCTGTTTTAATGAGTGGAAGTGGTCCCACAGTTTTTGGATTAGTAGAGCATGAATCCCGAATGCAGCGAATTTACAATGGCTTACGAGGCTTTTGTAATCAAGTATATGCAGTCCGAATATTGGGTGATCAGAACGACCTTGAATAAATACGTACATTGGTGTTATAGTTACAGTAAAATATTCGGTATTTAGTTAGGGGGTGTTTTAATGAAATTTCGCCGTAGTGAAAGACTCGTTGATATGACAAATTATTTATTAGAGCATCCAGGAGAACTTGTTTCACTTACCCTTTTTTCTGAAAGATATCAATCGGCCAAATCTTCAATAAGTGAAGATTTAACCATTATAAAAGAAACCTTTGAGCGACAGGGAATTGGCTCTTTAACAACGGTTCCTGGTGCTGCTGGTGGTGTGAGGTACATCGTTGCGGTTAAAGAAGAGGATGCAATCGCTTTTATTGATGAGCTTTGCAGGACCATTGCTAGCCCAGAAAGATTACTACCTGGTGGATATCTTTATTTGACGGATATTCTGGGGGACCCACAAACAGTAAATAAGGTAGGCCGTATTATAGCATCTATGTATGCAACGACAAATGTTACAGTTGTCATGACAATGGCAACAAAAGGAATTTCTCTTGCCTATGCGGTTGCTAACTATTTAAATGTTCCGGTTGTAATCGTAAGAAGGAATAATAAGGTGACAGAGGGATCCACTGTAAGCATCAATTACGTTTCTGGATCTACGAAGCGTATACAAACGATGGTACTTTCAAAAAGAAGTTTAGTTGAAGGCTCAAAAGTCTTAATCGTGGATGATTTTATGAAAGCAGGCGGCACCATGAAAGGAATGGTTAGCTTGCTCGAAGAATTTAAAGCAACTGTGGCAGGTATTGCGGTACTTGTCGAATCTGAACATATCGAAAAACGTCTAATTGAAGATTATGTTTCATTAATTAAACTATCAGAGGTTGACGAAAGAGATAAAAAAATTAATGTGAGTCGTGGAAATTACTTTACCCCAACTAATTAGGAGGAGATAAAAATGAAATCAATTCATACAAATGAGGCGCCAGCAGCGATTGGACCATACTCTCAAGGGATTATCGTTAACAATGTATTTTATAGTTCAGGTCAAATTCCGCTTACTGCTTCAGGTGAAATGGTAACAGGCGATGTAAAAGTACAAACACATCAAGTATTTAAGAATTTGCAGGCTGTATTAAAAGAAGCGGGTGCATCCTTAGATACTGTCGTTAAAACAACTTGTTTTATTCAAAGTATGGATGACTTTGGCGCAATGAATGAAGTCTATGGTGAATATTTCTCAGACCATAAGCCAGCCCGTTCTTGTGTTGAAGTAGCAAAGCTTCCAAAAAATGCATTAGTTGAAATCGAAGTAGTTGCGCTCGTTAAATAAGACGAGCGTTTTTTTGCTATGTTAAACAATATTGTTGATAATAGATCTTTGTTTGCTCTGACACTATGAACCGATAATTAATAGAGTTATTTAACTATCTCCTTTCCCTTTTTTACCAGTAAAAATAGGAAATATTTACAAATCTATTCTAAATTTTCTAAAATTTTTACAATTAATAGAAGGAGTTCTCGTTTTTTTGTTGAATACTTAGTTAAAGAATTTAACAACAAAAAGGGATGGTGAACTTACATGGAAGTAACTGACGTAAGATTACGCCGTGTTAACACGGATGGACGCATGAGAGCAATAGCATCAATCACATTGGATAATGAGTTTGTAATTCACGATATTCGTGTAATTGACGGGAACAACGGGTTATTTGTTGCAATGCCAAGCAAACGAACTCCTGATGGAGAATTTAGAGACATTGCCCACCCAATTAATTCTTCTACACGCGGTAAGATTCAAGAGGCTGTTTTAACAGAATATCACCGTTTGGGAGAATTAGAAACCGAATTAGAAGAAGCTAGTGCGGGTGCTTCATTAGCTTAAAAAATAAACTAAATAACATCTAGGAGCCTACTACTTAGTAAGGCTCTTTTTATATGAAAATTTTATTTTTAGTCTTAAAGGTAGTTTGCTAGGTATTGTCGCAGATCTAGTTATTATTCTTGGAAAATGTCTTATTAAATATGGTAACTAAAAAATTCAACCACTAATTGTATAATTAGTGGTTGGTTTTTTTCATTTTTTTATTACATGTTAACCATATTAAAAAAGCCATTATTTAAAGTACTTACTTTGTCTATGCATGCTTCTGTTGTGGTACACTTTCTTTAACAGTTTAATGTACAACCTGAAAGAAATGGTTATATTTAGAGAGGTAGTTAAAATGTTACCTTGAAAATAGTTGACTTTTAAGATAATATTTTTAATGGATAAAAAGGTTAAAATGGAGGCCTGTTATGAGTAATCGGTATGCAATAATATTGGCCGCTGGACAGGGTACACGTATGAAATCAAAGCTTTATAAGGTTTTGCACCCAGTCTGTGGTAAACCAATGGTGCAGCATGTTGTTGAACAAGTAAAACAACTTCAGATAGAAGATATCGTAACAATTATTGGGCATGGTGCTGAACTGGTTAAAAAACAGCTTGGTGATTCTTGCCAATATGCTTTACAAGCTGAACAATTAGGGACAGCACATGCAGTAATGCAGGCTGAAAGCGTTTTAGCAAATAAAGTAGGAACGACGCTTGTTATTTGTGGGGATACTCCTCTTATTACAGCTGAAACGATGCGTGCGCTCGTTACATTGCATGAAGAAACAGGTTCAAAAGCAACTGTGTTAACAGCAAAGACTGATCGACCAGACGGCTATGGTAGAGTCATTCGAAATTCACAGGGACTTGTTGAAAAAATTGTTGAACATAAGGATGCATCCACTGAAGAACGTGCTGTAAAAGAAATTAATACTGGTACGTATTGTTTCGATAATGAAGCTTTATTTCAAGCACTTAAACAAGTATCCAATGAAAATGTTCAAAATGAATATTATTTACCAGATGTGATTGAAATCTTAAAATCAGCTGGTCAGCCTGTGTCGGCTTTCCAAACGCAAGAGTTTGATGAGACATTGGGAGTAAATGATCGACTTGCCTTATCACAAGCAGAGCAACTTATGCGTAAACGTATTAATGAAGCTCATATGCGTAATGGTGTGACGATTATTGACCCTGCAACGACTTATATAGAATCGGATATAAGTATTGGTCAAGATACGATCATTTATCCGGGTACGACGATTGCAGGTCAATCGGCAATTGGAGAAGATTGCTTGATAGGACCCAATTCAGAAATTAAGGATTGTGAAGTTGGTAATGGAACGGAGATTCGTCAATCAGTTGCTCATTCCAGCAGTATCGGAAGTCAAGTAAAGATTGGACCATTTGCTCACATTCGGCCACATTCTGAAATTCATGATTTCGTTAAAATTGGTAACTTTGTCGAAATTAAAAAAACTGTATTCGGTCAAGGAAGCAAAGCATCTCATTTGAGTTATATTGGAGATGCAGAGGTTGGCAAAGATGTGAATATTGGTTGTGGTTCCATAACGGTCAATTATGATGGAAAAAATAAATATCTAACGAAGATTGAAGATGGTGTATTTATTGGCTGTAATTCTAATCTTGTAGCACCAGTAACAGTTGGAAAGGGCGCTTATGTGGCCGCTGGTTCAACGATTACACAGGATGTACCGGGCGAAGCGCTATCTATTGCTCGTGCTCGTCAGATTAATAAAGAGGACTATGTTAAAAATTTAAATTTAAACAATTAACCTATGGAGGTCATCATGTCAAAACCCTATTTAGATCCTAATTTAAAGGTATTTTCATTGAATTCTAATGTTGCGTTAGCTCAGGAAATCGCTGCTGCAATTGGAGTAGAGCTTGGAAAATGTTCCGTAACAAGTTTTAGTGATGGAGAAGTACAAATTAACATTGAAGAAAGTATTCGTGGTTGTGACGTCTTCGTTATCCAATCTACAAGTCAGCCGGTGAATGAAAATTTAATGGAACTTTTAATTATGATCGATGCTCTAAAACGTGCTTCTGCTAAGACAATTAATATCGTTATGCCCTACTATGGCTATGCTCGTCAAGATCGTAAAGCTCGCTCTCGTGAGCCGATTACAGCAAAACTTGTGGCAAACTTGTTAGAAACAGCTGGAGCTCATCGTGTTATTACTTTAGATCTTCATGCTCCACAAATTCAAGGTTTCTTTGATATCCTAATTGATCACCTTTTAGCTGTACCGATTCTTTCTGATTATTTTGCAGAAAAAAACCTAGAAAATGTTGTAGTCGTTTCTCCGGACCATGGTGGAGTTACACGTGCTCGTAAAATGGCAGACCGTCTTAAAGCACCAATTGCGATTATTGATAAACGACGTCCTAGACCAAATGTTGCCGAAGTCATGAATATTATTGGTAATATTGAAGGGAAAACATGTATCTTAATTGACGATATCATTGATACAGCAGGAACTATTACACTTGCCGCTAATGCGTTAGTAGAAAGTGGGGCGAAAGAAGTATATGCATGTTGTACACATCCAGTTCTTTCAGGCCCAGCTATTGAACGAATTCAAGCGTCTCAAATTAAAGAGTTAGCTGTTACGAACTCTATTGCCCTTCCAGACGAAAAGAAAATTGACAAAATTACCGAGTTATCTGTAGGTTCTTTAATTGCAGAAGCAATTATCCGTGTCCATGAAGAGGAATCTGTAAGTACTTTGTTTGATTGATGATTATAAAAAGGTAAGGAACAGCGGGTATTAAGCTCGCTGTTTTTTAGTGCGTCTAGCACATGGGGGTAGCCATTAATGGTGAAGCTTTACTTCGCCTAACAGGTGCCTTCCGCTTTTCATTGAATAAATTTGTCTAATTTAGGGAAAATTAGTATGGACAATAAATTTGAAAGGTGAAGATGAAATGAGCCATGTTCTAGTTGCAAAGGAGCGGACAGATTTTAAACAATCAACATTAAGGCAGTTACGTGAAAACGGAGAAATTCCAGCGGTTGTTTATGGAAGCGAAAATAGCAGTAAAGCTATATCGATTAATAATGCCGATTTGAAACAAACCTTGAAGCAAATTGGTCGAAATGGAATTATTTCGTTAGATTGTCAAGGAGAGCAGTATCAAGTTATGCTTTCAGAATATCAAAAGGATCCAGTAAAGAATGAATTGTATCATGCAGACTTTTTGATTGTTGATATGTCTGAGGAAGTACAGGCAAATGTACGTGTAAATCTTGTTGGAAAATCGAGTGGTGTGAAAGATGGTGGCGTACTGCAACAATCACTTCACGAATTAACGATCTCGGCTAAACCAGGGGATATACCTGAATCTATTGATATCGATGTATCCAAACTTGAAGTAAATGAAACGTTATACGTTTCCGATATAACGGTAAATGAGGGCGTATCCATTAATCACAGTGGGGATGAAGTAATTGCATCGATTCTTGCTCCTCGTCAAGAAAGAGAAATTAGTACAGGTGAACAACAGAGTGGCGGAGTACCTATTAACGAAGAGGGGCGAGAAACACCTGCTTCTTCACAATCTCAAGCTCAATGAAGTTGCTTTTTGGTCTTCGTGTTCTATATCTCATCCGGTAATAAACATGATATAATAGGCGTAATGATTTTGGGTTGCGCCTTTTTTTGTTACTAACATTTAGAAAACATCCGAAAAGGCAACTCTTTAAATTTAGTCTCGACGGAGTGTGAACTGATGAAAATAATTGTAGGACTGGGTAACCCAGGAAGACAATATGAAAAAACACGTCATAATGTCGGTTTTGAAGTAATCGATGTATTAGCTAACAAGTGGTCTATATCCTTGGACCAAGCTAAACATAAAGGGATTTATGGC
>SMEO01000065.1_pt1 | contig 24520 bp, 25 predicted proteins | sample 2456251 | NCBI WGS metagenome assembly SMEO01 (sample SAMN10132594, study PRJNA489261) | soil metagenome | isolation source: day1 control-silt loam soil ammended | place: USA | reverse complement strand
GTTTTCTTCATCCCCCACTGATGGTTAGTTGAGGCCCACACGATGTGGGTCACACAGACGTTGCAACAGGATGTTGCGTTCTTAGTCTGTGTTCATTGATACGGACACAATACGTGCTGTTGATCCCCCACTTATCTCCTTTGGATACTCAAAATCTTGAGGTGGGGGTCTTACTGCCCGTTAAGGCGGGATAAATTCCTCTCCTATGTAATAATCAAAGGTAAAAAAATCCCCCTGATAACTGAGTAGTCTATTGTATTATGACAAATTTTTTAATACTCTTCAATTTTCAGGGAATTATCAAATTAACTATGCAATGACCTCTAAAACATGCTATAATTCTCTTGTTTTATGCGAATTTTTATCACCATGATTTGCGAATAAACTCTTCCTATTAATGGAAGATTCGTAAATAACATTTATATTAAGTAGAAAAGAGGCCACGAAAGAATTGTCACAATACGAAACTCCCTTATTTACTGGCTTAGTTGAGCACGCTAAAAAAAATCCGATTCAGTTTCATATTCCTGGTCATAAAAAAGGAAAAGGAATGGATCCAGAATTTCGTGAATTTATTGGTGAAAATGCATTATCCATCGATTTAATTAATATCGCACCTATGGATGACCTCCACCAACCAAAAGGAATTATCAAACAAGCACAAGACCTAGCAGCCGAGGCATTCGGTGCTGACCATACATTTTTTTCAATTCAAGGAACTAGTGGAGCAATAATCACTATGATTATGACAGTTTGCCAACCAAAGGATAAAATTATCGTTCCACGAAATGTGCATAAATCAGTTATGTCAGCGATTATTCTTTCTGGAGCCATCCCGATTTTTATCAACCCTGAAATTGATAAAAAGTTAGGAATCTCGCACGGAATTACAATCGATCAAGTAGAAAAAACCTTGCAAGAACATCCAGATGCAAAAGGATTACTTGTGATCAATCCGACTTATTTCGGAATTGCTGCCGACTTAAAACAAATCGTCGATACAGCTCATTCCTACCATATTCCTGTGCTTGTCGATGAAGCACATGGCGTTCATATTCATTTTCATGACGATCTGCCACTTTCAGCGATGCAAGCTGGGGCTGATATGGCAGCTACAAGCGTCCACAAGCTTGGGGGCTCCATGACACAAAGTTCCATTTTAAATGTAAAAGAAGGGCTTATTTCAGTAAATCGTGTTCAGTCTATTCTTAGCATGCTAACAACCACTTCAACATCATATATTTTACTTGCCTCACTTGATGCTGCTAGGAGACAGTTAGCAACAAAGGGACGAGAAATGCTAGATGAAGCAATTAAATTGGCTAACTATACAAGAGATGCTATTAATGAAATTCCTTATTTATATTGCGTTGGAAAAGAAATTTTGGGAAAGAAAGCGACCTATAGCTATGACCCAACTAAACTTATTATTTCCATCAAAGGATTAGGAATTACAGGTTATACCGTCGAAAAATGGCTTCGTGAACATTATAATATTGAAGTAGAATTATCCGATTTATACAATATTCTTTGCCTTATAACACCAGGTGATTCTCAAACAGAAGCCGATATATTAATAACAGCATTAAAAGAATTGTCAGAGCAATATAAAACTGAAGCCATCAGCCATGCCCCTATTCAAGTGATGTTACCTGATACTCCAGAGCTTGCTTGTACGCCACGTAGAGCATTTTATGCAGAAACTGAGGTCGTACCTATCGATGAGTCAGCTAATCGAATTAGCGCAGAATTCATTATGGTCTATCCACCAGGAATTCCAATTTTCATTCCTGGAGAACTAATTACAGAAGAAAATATTTCATATATCAAAAAAAATATGGAAGCAGGGCTTCCGGTTCAAGGTCCTGAAGATCCAGACATCAAATATTTAAGAGTGATTAAAAACGTTAGGACATTAAATGATTATCAAGCCTAATTAGATAACAACAATTCTGGCCAATACAAATAAGAAGCTTGGGTAAACCAAGCTTCTTATTTGTATTGGGAAAAAGAAAAAGGTACCTCCATTTACAAGGTACCCTTAATTTATATGATATGATTTATTTTTCTTCTTTAGTCGTTGTATCGCAACTTGTACATTTGTGATCAGTAGCGTAAAGGACATTCACTTTTTCATCTTCGAAATAACCTACTGTACTATCGCAACTTTGACAAATAATTGTTCCCATTTCTACAACTCCCCTTAGTTTATAAAAAATGTTGTAATCGCTTTAAATAATTGAAATGATTATTTATTATCTTTTTTTCTTGTTTCTTCACAACAACCACATTTGTGACTAGTTCCATAAAGAACAGTTACCTTTTCATCTTCATAGTAACCTAAAGTTTTATCACAATTTTGACAAATAATTGTTCCCATTTTCCAGTTCCCCCTAGTTGTGTGCTTGAAAATAATTTTGTAATCGCTTTATATATATATAATAATATAGCACATTTGAAAAATCAAGCTAAATAGTATAACCTATAACTGAAAAAGTGTTGAACATATGTCCCGCTAGCATCTATAAATGTCCCATGAGTTAAAAGACATGCGTATTATTACACTCAAACCACTTATTTTTATTATATCTATATAACATTTCAAAAAAGCTATATATTTTATTATTGACTATTTAGGACCATAACCAAGACCTTCTAGACAGGCATAATTGTCATCAAGAGTAATTGTAATGCTACATAACAAATTAAGCTTACAGTTGTAACCATTAATGTTTGCTTTGTTGACTTTAAAATAATTTTTCCAATATAAATTGCTAAATAGCTAAAAAGGAAAAACATCATACATTTGAAAACCAGACGATCATACACAGATAACCATTCTGCTAGTGTATAACTACTCCAAACCATTAGTTGAAATAGAATGACTAGATAGCTTTTCAAATTGTTCACCTCATTCATATACATAATCGTGATGATATACTGTTTGTCTTATAGCATATGTAAAATGAATTATTCCATTTCTAAAAATACTGCTTTATTACATAAATTATTAAGAAAAAAAGTACCATACATATATAAAATAGTAATACGAAAGGGAATATATGTAATTTAAGGTTAGTATCATGGAAATTAAAAGTGCCGACGGGTTAATTTGGAGACTAAATGATGTTGTTTCATTAAAAAATTGGTAAAGAACCAGAAATAAGCGAGTTTGGAACATTTATTTGGATTTCTGATCCAGAAGGGCGTTGGGTTGAAATTTGGGAGAAATAATCTCTTAGATTTAAAAAAGTGCCAACGAATAACAAACGTTATTCATTGACACTTTTTGTGAGCTATGTGATTATCCTATAATCTCAATCGAACGATTATTTAAGGACATGTATAGGAGTACCTAAAGCTACTTCTGCAGCTTCCATTGTAATTTCTCCTAATGTTGGATGTGCATGAATAGTCAAGGCAATATCTTCTGCTGTCATTCCTGCTTCAACAGCAAGACCTAATTCAGCAATAATATCTGATGCATTAGCACCCGCAATTTGCGCACCAATCACTATTCCATCTTCTTTACGAGTAATAATTTTTACAAAGCCATCAGTGGCATTAAGAGAAAGCGCACGACCGTTTCCTCCAAATGGGAATTTAGCAGCAACAACTTCAATTCCTTCTGCTTTAGCTTGTGCTTCATTATATCCAACAGTAGCTAACTCTGGATCAGAGAAAACAACAGCTGGAATTCCTAAATAGTCAATTGCAGCTGGTTGTCCAGCGATTGCTTCAGCAGCAATTTTACCTTCGTAAGATGCTTTATGTGCTAATTGTGGACCAGCAACGATATCACCAATCGCATAAATATTTGATATATTTGTACGGCATTGGTTATCAATTTCAACTAAGCCTCTATCTGTTAGTTTAATACCAACTTGTTCAAGTCCGATTTCAGCAGTATTTGGACGACGTCCAACAGTAACTAATACATAATCTGCTTCGACTTTTTGTTCTTCGCCTTTTACTTCATATGTTACAACTACACCGTTTTCAGATTCTTCAACACCTTTTGCAAGGGCTTTTGTAACAATTTCTGCGCCTTTGCTTTTTAGGTTTTTCTTAACGATTGTAGTCATTTGTTTTTCATAAGCACCTGAGAAAATATCTTCAGTTCCTTCAAGAATCGTTAATTTTGTACCCATATTCGCATAAGCTGTACCAAGCTCAATTCCTATAACTCCTCCACCAATAACAACAAGAGAAGATGGAACTTCTTCAAGAGCTAGTGCTCCAGTAGAATTGATGACACGTTTAGAATATTTGAAAGCAGGAATTTCAATTGGTGAAGATCCTGTTGCAATAATCGCATGTTTAAATGTATACGTTTGTGATGATTTTTCAGTCATCACACGTAAATTATTTGCATCAACGAAATATGCTTCGCCATTAACAACGTCTATTTTGTTTCCTTTTAATAAACCACTTACACCACTTGTTAATTTCTTTACTATTGAACCTTTCCATTCTTGTACTTTTGAAAAGTCTATTTTCACGTTCTCTGCAGTAATCCCCATCATATCTGAATGCTGTGCATCATGAAAACGATGACCTGCAGAAATTAAAGCTTTAGAAGGAATACATCCAACGTTTAAACAAACTCCACCAACTGCTCCTTTTTCAACAACTGTTACTTTTTGTCCAAGTTGTGCTGCACGAATAGCTGCCACATATCCCCCTGGGCCAGCACCGATTACTATAGTATCTGTTTCAATTGGAAAATCTCCTACTACCATTTTTTACGCCTCCATTAGCAATAATTCTGGATCGTTCAGTAACTTCTTAATATGATTTAAAGCGTTTTGACCTGTTGCACCATCAATCATACGGTGGTCAAAGCTTAAAGACAATGCCAGAACTGGAGCAGCAATAATTTCTCCGTTTTGTACAATCGCTTTTTCAGCTATACGCCCAATCCCAAGAATGGCTACTTCAGGGTGATTAATAACTGGAGTGAACCATTGACCGCCTGCGGAACCGATATTTGAGATAGTACATGATGCTCCCTTCATTTCTCCTGGAGCTAATTTACCATCACGTGCTTTAACAGCTAACTCATTAATCTCTTGCGAAATAGCAAAAGGTGATTTGCGATCTGCATCTTTTACAACTGGAACGAGAAGACCTCGATCAGTATCTGCTGCAATTCCGATATTGTAATAATGCTTATGGATAATTTCACTTGTTTCATCATCGTATGATGTATTAAGCATTGGAAATTCGCGTAATGCACTTGTTAAAGCTTTAACTACATAAGGAAGGAAAGTAAGCTTAATTCCTTTTGCAGCAGCAACTTCCTTGAATTTTTTACGGTGAGCAACAAGTTTTGTTACATCTACCTCATCCATTAATGTAACATGAGGAGCTGTATGTTTAGAATTAACCATTGCCTTAGCAATTGCTTTTCTCATTGCACTTAGTTTCTCACGTGTTTCAGGATATTGCCCTTCTGGAATAGCTACTGTTTGAACAGTATTTTCTTTCTCACTATGTTGTTCAGCGGTTTCTTGACCTGTTACTGCTGTGGAAGCTTGTCCACCGTTTAAGAAAGCGTTAATATCATCTTTCAAAATGCGGCCATTGTCTCCAGAGCCAGCAACTAGAGCAATATTTACCCCTTTTTCGCGTGCATACTTTCTCACAGATGGCATAGCAATAATACGGCGATTTGGATCAACAGTTACCTCCGCTTGAGCTGAAGCATTTACTTCTGCATGAACAGGAGCTGATTCTTGAGATGCTACAGCTGCTGGAGCTTCTGCTTGGGTATTATTGTTTGCTTCTGCTTCGTCTCCATGATCCCCTTTGAACTTAAGGTCTTCATATCCAGGAGCGTCAAATGTGACAAGAACATCACCAACTACTGCAACCGTTCCCTCTTCAACAAGAACCTCTAACACCGTACCTTCGACTGGTGATGGAATTTCAACAACAGATTTATCATTTTGAACTTCACATAGGACGTCGTCTTCTTGCACCTTATCTCCTGGCTTAATAAACCATTTTACTATTTCACCTTCGTGTATACCTTCTCCGATATCAGGGAGTCTAAATTGGAATGCCACTGAATTCAACCTCCTATATTAAATCACACTTAAACTTATGAATAAAGTGATTTATCTCTAATTTCTGATTTATATCTTTTATTTATACATAAAATCACTTTACTCATTTTCAAGAGTTATTATTAAAATTTTAATACTTTCGTTGCTGTTTCAATAATATCTTTTACATTTGGTAACCAAACTGATTCTGCTTCTGAGAATGGGAAGATTGTATCTGCTGCCGCTACACGCAATACAGGAGCATCTAAGCTTAAAATAGCACGTTCATTAATTTCTGCCACTACATTAGCTGCAATACCTGCTTGTTTTTGTGCTTCTTGAACGACAATAGCTCGTCCTGTTTTCTCTACAGAAGCAATAATTGTTTCGATATCTAATGGAGAAATAGTGCGTAAATCCACGACTTCAACTGAATGGCCATCCTTAGCCAATTCTTCTGCAGCTTTAAGAGATTCTTGAACCATAGCGCCATAAGTAATAATAGAAAGATCTGTTCCTTCACGTTTTACATCCGCTTTTCCTAATGGAATTGTATATTCTTCCTCAGGTACCTCTTGGCGGAAAGAACGATATAACTTCATATGTTCAAGGAAGACCACTGGATCATTATCACGAATTGCTGAAATTAACAATCCTTTAGCGTCATATGGAGTAGACGGGATAACCACTTTCAGTCCAGGTGATTGAGCCATTAATCCTTCTAAGTTATCAGCATGCATTTCTGGTGTATGTACACCACCACCAAATGGTGAACGAATCGTTACTGGAGCATGATAATGTCCACCAGAACGATAACGCATACGTGCTAATTGACCAACAACAGAATCCATTACTTCAAAAACAAAGCCGAAGAATTGTATTTCTGGTACTGGGCGGAAACCTTGTAGAGAAAGACCCACAGCAAGGCCACCAATACCAGACTCAGCAAGAGGGGTATCGAATACACGCTCTTCGCCAAATTCTTTCTGTAAGTTTTCAGTTGCACGGAAAACACCACCGTTAAGACCAACATCTTCCCCAAAAACTAATACATTTTCATCATTACGTAATTCTGTACGTAATGCATCTGTAATTGCTTGAATCATAGTCATTTGAGCCATGGTTTACTTCGACTCCTTCTCTGTATAAATTTCAAATTGTTCTTTTAAGTTGTAAGGCATTTCTTCAAACATATGTGAAATTAAATCTGTCACTTTTTGTTTTGGTGTTTCATCAGCTTCTTTAATAGCCGCCTTAATATCTTCTTTTGCTTTTTCAATCGTTTCATTTTCTATCTCTTCATTCCAGATACCTTTGTTTTCTAAGTACTTACGGAAACGAACTAATGGATCCTTTAATTCCCATTCATTATCAAGATCTGCCGTACGATAACGAGTTGGATCATCACCAGACATCGTATGTGGTCCATAACGATACGTTAATGTTTCAATTAAAGTTGGTCCTTCACCATTAATTGCACGCATGCGAGCTTCTTTTGTTGCAACATAAACAGCTAATGGGTCCATTCCATCTACTTGAATACCAGGTATTCCAGCAGCAACTGCCTTTTGTGCTAAAGTTTTAGCCGCTGATTGTTTATCAACTGGTGTTGAAATAGCAAAGCGGTTATTTTGAACAATGAAAATCGCTGGAGCTTTAAACGCACCTGCAAAGTTAATTCCTTCATAGAAGTCACCTTGTGATGTTCCTCCATCACCTGTGTATGTTACAGCAACAGCCTTCGTTCCACGTTTTTTCATTCCAAGTGCGACACCAGCTGTTTGAACGTATTGTGCACCAATAATAATTTGTGGTGAAAGAACGTTTACACCTTCAGGAACTTGATTTCCTTTAAAATGTCCACGTGAGAATAGAAAAGCTTGCGCAAGTGGAAGACCGTGCCAAACAATTTGTGGCACATCGCGATAACCTGGTAAAATAAAATCTTCTTTTTCAAGTGCATAGTGAGAAGCAATTTGTGATGCTTCTTGGCCAGCAGTAGGTGCATAAAACCCTAATCTTCCTTGACGATTTAATGAAATAGAGCGTTGGTCCAAGATTCTTGTATATACCATACGACGCATTAATTCCTTAAGCTCATCATCGCTTAAATCTGGCATGGCTGATGCGTTAACAACCTCACCTTGCTCATTTAATATTTGTAAGGTTTGGAACTGTTCCTCAATTGCTTGAAGCTGTTCCTTAACATTTAAATTTTGTTGTTTAGTTTTTGGTGCCATCTACCATCATCCTTTCGTTAAAAGGTTATCCATTTTTTTCTATAGAATTAAATATATTCTATAGCACTATACAAACTATCTTCCCCTTATCTTCTCTCGGCAAACATGATTGATGATAATCTATAATATTTAAGTCTGTATCATTAAAATAAAAATAATTATTAATACAATCATCTTTCACATTTCAAGTGTACAGGATAAATATTCTAGAAGTCAATCCCCTATTCACCCTTGTTTAATAGTAATATCCATAAAACGTTAAATAGTGATAATGATTTTCATCCAATCTGTTATATATTACAAGAAAAACCTGTTTCATATTATATTCGTTGTTCAACAACGCTATAATGATGTAAGATAATTTTTTCTTTTCAGACAAATGGGGCAGAACTCCTATATATCCTTAATTATCAATAATATTTTCATTAATAATAATATTTTATAAAAATAATTAAACGTTTTCAGTTGAACTAACTGTGTTAATTTTTGGGTATTTTATTTTTTTAGTACAGTTAACTAAAAGAAAAAACACAAAAAAATTTTTTCTATCATTTTTCTTCCTTTTTTAACAAAAATTTGAACTTGATTATGAAATGTTTGAGAGAAATTGATGTGAATTTCCGGATTTGAAGATTCTTTTTCTATAGAATTTGCTAAAATAATGACAGATCTAAAAAAATTGGGGTGTTAAATATGTTAACGACTAAAGATATTATTAAAGAAGGTAACCCTACCTTAAGACAAATAGCTGAAGTAGTATCACTACCTGCATCAGAAGAAGACAAACAAATTTTAGCAAGTTTAATGGAGTATGTTCAAAATAGCCAAAATCCAGAGCTTGTACAACAATACGATCTCCGTCCAGGTATTGGACTCGCCGCTCCACAAATAAATGTTTCTAAACGGATGATTGCTGTTCATTTAACTGATCAAGACAAATTGTATAGTTATGCACTTTTTAATCCTAAAATCATCAGTCATTCAGTAGAAAATGCCTATTTAACCGCTGGTGAGGGATGTCTATCTGTTGACCGTGTTATACCGGGTTATGTTCCACGTCATGCAAGAATAACAATAACGGGTACAACACTTGAAGGTGAAAATGTGAAGCTAAGACTCAAAGGACTGCCCGCTATTTGTTTTCAACATGAAATCGATCATTTAAATGGAATCATGTTTTATGATCATATTAATGAACAAAACCCTTTTGCCATCCCACCAAACGCCATTGCCATCGAACGTTGAACAGCAGAAGTGAAAGATTGGCTAAAGTCGCCACGACTTCATGTTTTAGCTGACCTGACCTACATCCTGCGTACATCAATCAACGGCGTATGGACTAAAGGCAAACCACATAGACGAAGACATCAGGACGGTGTGGTCCTTATTCATTCCTTTAGGCCGGTGACATAAAGTAGCCCTCCGTGAATCACGGAGGGCTTAACTATTTAAATAAGCTTTAATTGTTTTAGTCCGTAAAGAATTCCCTCATCCGCAACATCTTTCGTTATGTAATCAGCTTGCTTCTTTACGATTGATGAAGCATTTCCCATCGCGACACCATGTCCTACAGCTTGCAGCATTTCAATATCATTTAACCCATCGCCAAATGCATAGACTTCATCTAATTGAAAGCCAACCCGATCCATAAGAATTTTAATCCCCTCTGCTTTAGAACCACCACTTGGAAGCACGTCCGTTGAATATTCATGCCAACGAATAAAACGAAATTGGTCATATTGGCTAGTAAACGGCTTTTCTTCTGCTTCTGTGCAAAATAGTAAAGCTTGATAAATATCAGATTCTTCATAAAAGTTGACTTTCATTTCAGGATGTGGAAACTTTAAACTTCCAATTGCTTCTTCTACTCGAAGATTATTTGCCACGCTTGACTTCATCGTTGCTTCATTCATAAATACTATTGGGGTTTGATTATATTCCTCTGCGGCTTCATGTAAATTTTTTATATCCACGGTTTTAATCGGATTTCGATAGATTACCTCATTTTCAAAAACGACATATTGACCATTAAAACTAACAAATGTATCAATGCCTAACTCTTTTCTTAACGTTTCAAACATAAAAGGAGATCGCCCAGTAGCAATTGCCACAAAAACTCCATTCTCTTGAAGTTGTTTAACAGCTGATTTTGTAGCGCTTGGCAATTTCTTTTCATGATCTAAAAGCGTCCCATCTATATCAAAGAAAACAATCTTCATATATGTTCCACATCCCATTCTATCTTTTTACTCTACTTTATTCTAACAGATATGAAATCCTGTTCGTAAAATCCAAGTCGTACAATTATAAAATTTATATAAACTATCGTTAAATTTATTCTTTCCAGATGAAGTAGCGTAAGTTTTTCACAAAATAGCATATACTTCTAATAAGAGGGTTCGTGTTCTTCTCATTTTACACCTGACATAATTACAAAATTTATTCACTTTTTTCTAAAAATTGGTCAAGTACGCTTAAAGATATATTTACATTATTAAATATTGCTATACAATGAAAACAAGGGAGTGTGATCGCCATGTTAAAAAAGCTGCGTAAAAAGCTGCTGAAACAATGGAAAGATCTTATGAGAAAAAAAACAATCGCCTAATGTAACAGTCTTTCTATCAGTGTCTTTTTACTTTCGTAAACATGACAAAACGCGATATTTTTCTCGATTGCCCTTCTAAAACTTGCGAAGGGCTTCTTCCTTATTGTAAAGTTCTATTTAAGTATGTTTTTCGCGAATGTTTAATCTACCTATACATATGTCTTACAAAACCAAATAGATTTTAACCATATATTATACAAACATAAGACTTATCACCCATATTAACAGATTTCTTGGTCTTGCGTTTTTAAAAGATGTAAGTAGAAAAAACCTAATCTTAATACATTAAGGTTACGATTATCGATGTTGTAAAACATGAAAAATTTATTGTTTTTATATATAATGAAAAAAGCAATGTAAACAAATGAGGAGAGATAACTTATGATTTTCAAGGTATACTATCAAGCAGTTGCAACAGAAGTACCAATTAGAGAGAACACAAAAACGCTTTATGTAGAAGCGAAATCCGTCCGAGAAGTACGTCATTTTTTGAAACAAGAGCCTTATAACGTAGAACGCGTGGAAGAAATTTCAGGGCCTTATTTAGAATATGAAAAACAGCAAGAAGATTATAAAGTATTGGAGCTAAGATAATTTATGAAATTTGTCAAAAATGATCAAACTGCTGTTTTCGCATTGGGCGGTCTAGGCGAAATCGGTAAAAACACGTATGCTGTTCAATTCCAGGATGAAATAATCGTAATTGATGCCGGAATTAAATTTCCAGAAGATGAACTACTTGGTATTGATTATGTGATCCCTGATTACAGCTATTTAGAAAAAAATGTTGATAAAATTAAAGGGTTATTTATTACGCACGGACATGAAGACCATATCGGTGGTGTGCCTTATTTTCTTCGTAAAATAAATGTTCCCGTTTACGGTAGTAAACTTTCACTTGGACTGCTGCGTAATAAATTAGAAGAACACGGACTTTTACGTCAAACTCAAATGATTGAAATTGTCGAGGAAGATGTGATCAAGTTCCGAAAAACATCCGTTTCTTTCTTCCGTACAACACACAGTATTCCAGATTCTTATGGGATTGTTGTAAAAACGCCACCAGGGCAAATTGTTCATACAGGTGACTTTAAATTTGATTTTACACCAGTTGGTGAACCTGCAAACTTAACAAAAATGGCTGAAATCGGTAAAGAGGGTGTGCTTTGCTTACTATCAGATAGTACAAACAGTGAAGTACCTACCTTTTCAAAGTCTGAACGTCTCGTTGGTAATACGATTCAAGATATTTTTCTTAAAGTAGAAGGGCGAATTATATTTGCTACTTTCGCATCTAATATCCACCGTTTACAACAAGTTGTGAATGCGGCAGTGAAAAATGGTCGTAAAGTTGCTGTATTTGGTCGCAGTATGGAAGCAGCCATTACCATCGGACAAGAACTAGGTTATATTACTGCACCAAAAGAAACCTTTATTGATACGCAAACCTTAAATAAAATGCCAGCTAATCGTGTGACCATTCTTTGTACGGGTAGCCAAGGTGAACCAATGGCGGCGCTTTCTCGCATTGCAAACGGTACTCATCGCCAAATTCAAATTATTCCTGGAGATACGGTTGTTTTTTCTTCATCACCAGTCCCAGGTAACACGGTTAGCGTTTCTAGAACGATTAATTTATTATATCGCGCTGGAGCAGATGTCATATCTGGACCATTAAGTGATATTCATACATCAGGGCATGGTGGTCAACAAGAACAAAAGCTGATGCTTCGCTTAATTAAGCCTAAATTCTTTATGCCTATTCACGGTGAATATCGTATGCAAAAACTTCATGCACAGCATGCGTTAGATTGTGGCGTACCTAAAGAGAATTGCTTTATCATGGATAATGGTGAAGTGCTTGCTTTAAGTGAGAATACAGCTCAAGTAGCTGGAAAAATTCCTTCAGGATCAGTGTATATTGATGGGAATGGGATTGGAGATATCGGAAATATCGTCCTCCGTGACCGTCGTATCTTGTCTGAGGAAGGATTAGTTGTCGTCGTAGTTAGCATAAATATGAAAGAATTTAAAATTTCTGCTGGACCAGATATAATCTCTCGTGGATTTGTGTATATGAGGGAATCTGGAGATTTAATTAATGATGCACAATCCTTGATTTCGAAACATTTAAATAAGGTCATGGAGCGTAAAACTACACAATGGTCAGAAATCAAAAATGAAATTTCCGATACATTAGGACCATTTTTATATGAAAAAACAAAACGCCGACCAATGATTTTACCGATTATTATGGAAGTATAAGAAAAGCGCAAGCATCATCATGATGCTTGCGCTTTTTGCTTTTTCCACCAGTAAGTCTTTTAGCTGCTATAGCTTTATGATTCAGCAGGTAGTTGGTACGTCGTGTCGCTGAACGAGTCGCAATTTTCATACAGAACTGGCAGCATTTAATAGAAATGCAGTTAACAATTAGGAATATAGCAAGGGGAATATTCGCTACCCTATTAATTCAATTTAATATTTAGCTTATGAAGAACATTCTTGTAGCTGCCTTATGCGGGATTGTCCTTCTTTAGCGTTTGAAGGACATTTCTCTAGCTTTCCTATTCAGTTTTGTCCTTATTCTTGGTTTTAAGGACATTCCACTTTTCACTCATTGAACGATTTTCTTTTCAAAACGGCTAATATCGGTATCAGCTCCGATTACAATGAGGATATCACCTGTGTTGATCGCATCACCGGCTTGTGGTGATACATTGATCTCATTCCCTCTTTTAATAGCCACAATATTGAGACCATATCGTGCCCGTATATCCAAATCAATAATAGACTTCCCGCTCATTTTCTCACTTGCTACAATCTCAACGATTGAGTGGTCTTCAGAAAGATCCAAATAATCTAATATGTTATTTGAAACAATATTATAAGCAATTCGACGTCCCATATCGCGTTCAGGGTGAACAACGGTATCAGCTCCAATTTTACGCAATACTTTCTCATGATAATCATTTTGTGCCTTAACCGTTACATGATTCACACCAAGCTCTTTTAACATGAGCGTGGTCAATATACTTGCTTGTATATTTTCCCCAATCGCTACAATGACATGATCAAAATTACCAATACCAATACTTTTCAACACATTTTCATCTGTTGTATCTCCTACAACGGCGTGTGAAGCAATTTTAGCATATTCATTTACTCTTTCCTCATTGTAATCAATAGCTAATACTTCCATGCCATCTTCTACAAGGGTCTTGACAATACTTCCTCCAAAACGCCCGAGACCAATTACAGCAAACACTTTTTTCACATTATGACCTCCAACATTTGCATTCCAATATGTCCATTTTAACATACTCTATGCTGCTGAAGATACTAACCATCAGTAAATTAGAAAGTGAAAGATGCATCAATTATATAAATTATTCAGCTTTTTCACTTTCATCCAGAACTCGATTCACACGTTTTTCAAGCATTTTCATTCCGCCTCCACCTGCTTGGAAATGGCGAAGTTGTCCATCTTTATCAAACACATAGTAAGCAGGAACGTATTGATTTTCGAAGATCTCATTTAACTTCATTTCACTATCTACATAAATTGGTTGCGTAATATGATGTTCCGCGGCCACTTCTTTAATTTCATCTAAATTAAGATCTTTTTCAGAACGTGGCATATGAACAGCAACAACATTCAATTGATCCTTGTATTTATCTTTGAATTCATTCACTTGTGGCATTGCTTCTTTACAAAGATGACAGCTAATAGACCAGAAATGGATTAGAGTTGGCTTTTCACCAACCAATTCCTCTTTATGAACTTCACCGTTTAACCAAGCAACAGCACCATCTAATTCAGGCATTTGTTCACGTAATTTCATTTATTATCCCTCCGTTGATATCTTCTAAAAAAGACCTAACTCGAAGTTAGGTCTTTTCGATGATGAATCAAATTCATCTTGTTTTAATAGAGCGTAACTTGATTAAATACTATTACACTTCAAGCGTTTTTTGACCTGGTTTCCAGTTTGCTGGGCAAAGACCACCTGTTTGAAGTGCTTGTAGTACACGTAATGTTTCATCAACATCGCGACCAATATTATTATGATTTACCACTTGATATTGAAGTTCACCTTCTGGATTAATGATGAATAAACCACGAAGAGCTACACCTTCTTCTTCAATAAGAACACCATATTCACGAGCAACTTTTTGGTTATGATCAGCTGCAAGTGAATAATTTAATTGACCAATACCATTTTCTGTACGGTCTGTATTAATCCAAGCTAAGTGAGTGTGAATTGTATCAGTTGAAACACCAATTACTTCTGCATCAAGATCTTCAAATTCTCCAAAACGATCTGACATAGCTGTAATTTCAGTTGGACATACAAAAGTAAAATCCATTGGATAGAAAAATAATACTGTCCATTTGTCATTTTTCATGTTTTCTTCAAGACTAACTTTACCAAATTCTTTGTTTGGTAATACTGCTTCCATTTCAAAGCGTGGTGCTTGTTTTGCTACCATACGTTCTGCCATCATAATCCCTCCATTAATATGTAGTAATTGAGAAAATTAAATAAAATTCTCAATTAATAACTCTTACTATAATCTATTGTATTAGTAAATCCTATTGAGGTCAAGAATTTAGTATCATTTTTATAAATATTAGTATCTTATAATTATTATGAATTACCTTTATATGTTAAATATTTCACTAAATGACTTATTGCTAAATTAATCGCTTCTTCATTTGGATTTATTTTTGAATGATGTAATCCATATTCAGATTGAACACCTAACCAAAACATAAAACCAGGAATTTCTTTTAACATATAACCGAAATCTTCCCCCGTCATCGCCTCCCTGCAATGGTAGAGATTCACTCCATCTGACTCATCCGTAAATTTCATGAACTCTCTTGTTAATTGTTCCTCATTATCCACTTGATAATACATCGCTCCGAAATCTATTTTAGCTTCACATTCAAATCCTACTTTAATCCCTTCAACAATGGCACTAATTCTTGATTTGACTTTATCCATTGATTCCGCATTTAACGTACGGATTGTCCCTTCTAATCGAGCTTCTTCAGCAATGATATTTTGAACAGTACCACTTTCGATTTTTCCAATTGTAATAACCGCAGAATCGAGTGGATCAATATTACGAGACACAACAGATTGCAGTTGTCCAACTAATTGACAAGCTGTTATGACCATATCATTCGTTTCATGAGGATAAGCAGCATGTCCACCCTTTCCCTTTAAATCAATAAATAACTCAGATGTATTAGCAAATAGTAAACCTTCTTTAATGGCAATTGTACCCACAGGATATTCTGGTGCGATATGCAGAGCAATAATCATATCAGGCTTCCATTTTTTCATAGTCTCTGCTTTCAGCATTGGCTCTGCTCCACCAGGACCTTCTTCAGCAGGCTGGAAGATAAATAGTAAATTATCATCTATAGGATTTTCGACAAAATGAGTAAGTACACCAAGGGCAATACTCATATGAAAATCATGACCACAAGCATGCATATTGGTTTCATGCTTTGAAGCAAAAGGGAATCCAGTTTGTTCTTTAATAGGTAGTCCATCAATATCCGTTCGATAACCGATCGTTTTTTTAGGATTTTTTCCAGATACTCTAACAAAAATTCCTGTTCTCCATGTTTCTATTTCAATTCGATCCTTCGGAAGATTATTTAAATAATTCAATAAATAAGCCTGTGTTTTAAATTCTTGAAATCCTAATTCTGGTATTTGATGTAAATCTCGACGAATTGCAACAAAAGGACTAAGCTGTGACATTTATAAATTCCTCCCTTATTAAGAATAGCGTAACGCGCTATATTGCCTGATTGGCTATGTTCGCTACATTCTATGGCAAATCTGGCTCTAGCACTTCCTTTTAAGTCGAAACTAAACAATGAAAAGTGAAAGGCACCTATACAAAGTCTTATAATATTTACTAATCTTCTAATAAAAAGCGCGGATATAATATCCACGCTTTTCTTAAAACAATTAAAGCTGACGAAGTTCTTGTAAAATTTCCGTTTTTGATTTTGTTTTTTCGTCGATTTGTTTAATAACACGAGCTGGAATACCTGTAGCTACAGAGTATGGCGGAACGTCTTTAGTTACAACCGCACCTGCACCAACTACAGAGCCTTTACCAATTGTTACACCTTCAAGTACAACAACATTGGCCCCGATTAAAACATCGTCCTCCACAATTACTGGTTTTGCTGAAGGTGGCTCAATTACACCAGCAAGAACTGTCCCTGCACCGATATGAGCGTTTTTCCCAACTGTAGCACGACCGCCAAGAACTGCGTTCATATCAATCATTGTACCTTCGCCAATTACAGCACCGATATTAATGGTTGCACCCATCATGATTACAGCATTATCACCAATTTCAACTTGGTCACGAATGGTTACGCCTGGTTCAATACGGGCTTTGATGCCTTTAAGATCTAATAATGGAATCGCTGAATTGCGACGATCATTTTCCACTACATAGTCTTCAACTTTGCTACCAGCAGCCTCGATTACTGCTTTAAGTTCATCCCATTCACCGAAAACAACCCCAGTATTTCCGTTAATGAATGTTTTAGCTTGACCAAAATCTATACCTTCTAAATCACCTTTAATATAAATCTTAACAGGTGTTGATTTTTTGCTATTTGCAATAAATGAAATAATTTCGTTTGCATCCTTCATACCCATTTCTCTTCCTCCTAGTTATGTATAATGACTTGTTATTAATTTATCAAACAACCGTAAGTAAAACAAGCTGAATGTTTCAAGAAAAGCGAAACCGGCTTGGTCAGCTCACGAAGAAAATAGGAAAAGACTCGAAAGGCGCTTTTTGCCTTACGAGGCTTTTATCTTTTTCACAGTGAGCTAGCCGGTAGAGCTAGACAATAAGAAAAGCGAAAACGGCCTGGTAGAAAAGCTTGAATACTAATCAGCATATTTCTCCCTCTGCTCATAAATATACTCTTGTACGACTTCCCTAAAAGCTTGAACCTGCTTAAGCTTAAAGGCTGATTCATAGCCACATAACCAAGTATCACGCTCTAGTGAATGTTTTCGACCATTAACAAGTGGAATTTTAAAAATATTGGTATCTTTATCATGAAGCGTAATCGCAGGCAGTATCGCATAACCAATGCCGTTAAATACCATTTGCTTACACGTCTCAATTTGGTCTACGACTATAGTATTTCTGGGCACGATTTGAAATTGACGATGCCACCAATCTTGAATTTCCTGATAATAATTGGAGTCACTTTTAAACTGAATAAACGGACGATTCGTTTCAAGCACTTGATCTAGTTCTTGCATTTCTGTATCGACTAAATAAAGCATGTCTGTAAATAAATGCTGCTTAATCCCCTTCCAATCAGGGGCCCCCCTAATAATCCCCACATGCACCTGGCCTTCATACAGGGATTTCAAAATTTCACTACTCCATCCAGTAATGAGTGAAATTTTTGCATAAGGATACTTTAGCACAAATTTTTTTAATACTTGTGGTAACCAATTTTGTCCAACTATTGTCGCACAAGCAATTTTTAATGTTCCGTATACCTCGTGATCCATCGCTTGAATACTCTCGCGAACTTTTTCTTCCTTTTCCCGTACTTCATTTGCAAATCGAATCACAGCTTCACCAGCTGGGGTTAAGGATAATCCCTTTTGTGATCGTATAAATAATTTAGTTTCCCAGTCCTTCTCAATCGTTTGAAGTCGTTGTGACAATGCAGGCTGTGAAACAAATAATCGCTCTGCTGCCTTCCTCATATTCATTTCCTCAGCAAGGACGGAAAGTAATTGATATTCAGAAAATGACATATAATATCCACCTTGATTATTTTTTCTACTTCATTTAGAAAAAGCTATGTTTACCAACAAAGTTCAACTAATTGTTTAACAAAGCTTTAACCCTTTTCCTCTAATAAACTGGCCCCCAAATATGGGGGCCAGTTTATTTACACTTTAAGATTGTAATTCTTCACTATATACATTTTTTAACAAAGCTCTTCTTGTTAGAATTCCTTCAAATACACCTTCATCATTTTCTATACAAATAAAAGGATGATCAATAAGTAATTCTAATCCCTTTTTCAGCGAATCATCAATATGAAGTCGAGGTATATTCTGAATCATGATTTCCGAAACCTTTTTATTCGCTAAGTTATCAAATTCAATTCGTTCTAATCCTAAAATGGATTCAAGAATAACAGGTGTACTAATTAATCCATGTAACTTATACATTGGATCAAGTACTGGAATCGCCGTATAACCACTTTTAGTCAAAACTAAAAGTGCATGTTCAAGATTGTTGGCTACTTGCACGTGGGCGACCCGCTCCGAAGATATCATCAAGTCTTTTACACTTGAATCTAATAAATTCCCATCATGAGTACCAATCATGTAAAAAAACCCCTTACCTAATAAATATTAAATTCCCTTCCTTTCCAGTTTAACATAGGTAAGAGAAAATCGCTTGCATAAAAAGCCTTGATTTTAAAGAAATGTAAACGTATTCAATTATCCTTTACTTGTTTGAATATTTCTTTTTACATGCCCGCATTCTCGACATTCATAAATCACATTTTGATTAGATTGAGCAGTTAACACAATTTCTATATTCTCTTCCTTTAAACAACTAGGACACCTCACCATTATTTTATCCATAGAATCCCTCCAACAGTAGCATGCCCCAAAAAGAAGGTTTTTTTTAATTGACTTTTGGCTCATTTCTAGCTTTTCAGCATAGCTGAAAAGTGTGTGAGACTTTAGTCTCACACAAAGTGAGCCAAAAATCGTTTGATCACCAAATGACTACAAATCCCAAAAAGAAAACCGCACCTCATAAGGTACGGTTTTCATTATTTGAATTAAGATTGTAACAAATCAAAAATTTCAATGGTAATCATATCAATATTATCAAATTGATATTTTGAAGACTTTCCTTTTTCACTATACACTTCAAGTTCAAACATATCCGTTTTGCTAAAATATGTAACCTGACAAATCTTAACTCCATCTATTTCAAAAAAACGTTGAGCAGACTCTGTTTCCTTTGCTTGCTCTTGAAGATTTTTCAATCGGGTAAGAATGCCTTGTAATTGAGACATACTATCCCTCCTTTCTAAAATAAAAACCTTTTCGATAGGTTTCACTATATCATACTTTTCTATCCAGTAACCACGAAGAAGTAAATTCAGAATACTAAAAATAACATTCTTAACATGGAACTATTAATAGCATAAAATAACGAAATGAATTTGTACATGAAAAGTTAACTGGTTCCTTTATATTTTTACACCTCTCCATATAATGGAATATCCTCGAAAAATAAATTGAACTAAAACTACAAACAAAATTCTTTTAAAATAACTTATTTCTCTTTAATATAGACTATGTTAAACACTACTGTTGATATTTTGAGAAAACAGATCCAAGTCCTTCCATTACTATTAAAAATCAACAATAATGTTTAACACAGCCTTAATATAAGACTTATTAACTCATATTGGAGGTAACAAATGAAAAATGTCACGCTTTACACCCAACCGGATTGCCCTCCTTGCCAAATCATGAAAATGTTTTTCAAGGAGTATGATATATCCTATGACGAAAAAAACATCCAAAAGGACAAAGCCGCATTAAATGAATTAACTAAAAAATACGGCTCCTATTCTACACCTACTGTTGTCATTGATGGAAAAGCAATCATTGGCTTTGAAATCGAAGAAATTAAAAAAGAATTGGATCTAGAATGAATAGCACAAAGTTCACTATTGAATTGATTGAATTGACCGAGTGAACCCTGAATACCAAAATGAAACAAGGACAAAAAGTAACATTTGTCCTTGTTTCATTAAAATGCATAATAAACGATAATAAAGATAAAAACGACTGCCAAAACGATATAAGAAATAAAAATAGGATTTCTTAAGTAAGGACGTTCTTGAACCTTTTCATGAATTGGCGCGTCAAATTCCTTTGCTGTTTTCTGGGACCTCGCAACGACAAGAGTATAATACAGTGAATATGCAACAATACCTGCCATTACAATCACTAACATCCAAATATATATACTCAAAATATGCCTCCTCCAAGCTTTTTCACTTAGGTTGACACATCTCAAAAAAAATTATTCATTAAAGCAATCCATCATTTTCATACAAATAGCTGTAGGATAAATCAAGGAATACATATTCCCTATTATTAATCGGATAGGAGAAGGTACGAATTGTTTCACCGGTTTCAATATCGGTATACAAGTCAGATAAAATACCTCTTTTTTCATTTCTCATTTTCAGGATATTTTCTAAAAAGTAAGGTCTCCAACTCCAGTTTCTATTTAAATACTTATTTTGTGTAATCCATTTACCATTTTGATAAATAATATTTGGAGATTTTTGGTATCCTTGTTCATCACATACGTATAATCGGAAACAAATATTTTCTAACTTATTAGCTAAGACTTTTAGCATTTCTTCATGAGATTCATAGCGATTCTGTAATTTTTGAAATTCATGTAATTCCTCATTGAATAATTGTGTTTTTTTATATACAATTTCCAATTTCTTCGTTTCATACGATATAAAATTTTGACATTCCTTTTGAAATTTTTCACGTAATAAGGCTTTATCAATAAAACTCCTATCAGGTTTCGCTAGATAGTAGCCTTGATAATACCGTCCTCCATTTTTCCAAGCAAATCGGAATTGGTATCCGGTTTCAATATTCTCAAATAAAAGACTAGCTCCAATCTTTCTAGCTAACATACTCAAAGAAAACAGAATGACTTGATAGGAATCCCCACCTGACAATCGAATTTCTTCTACATTCACCTTCAATATATGAGGTGATAACTGAGCAATTTTATCTAATTGGCTATGTTCACCTAAATGATCAAACGCAATCTTAATTCCATACGTCCGATAATAAGCTAGAACATGCTGTAATGGTTCAACATTATCCATTTTATGAATGGTATCTGAAAGCTCTAACACAACTTGTGGAAGTTCATCTGGAGTTAAATGACGCTTTAATGTTTCCAAAAACTCCTCACCATGATCATACATCAGTAAATCTGGATCACGATTAATAAAAATTTTAAAGTCCTCTCCATTGCCTTTTATTTCTTTCAGTGCTTCATCTAGGATATAATTATCCACTTCGTTTCTGTATTCCTCTGGAATCGATTCATCATATATGAAAGGTTCGAGACTAGTGTATTTAGATTGATCCTCGATACGACCTAAGATTTCATATCCTATAACCTGATGAGTATCTGCACTAAAAATGGGCTGATAGAATGGAACTACCTGTTTAAGGTTGGCCAATATTTTATCTGCATCCATGAAGTATTCCCCCTACTACGAAACATCAATATTCGTATATGTCACTTTTTTATTCCTACTCTAACACAAAAAACAAAAGTCGAATCAATTAAAATGGGAAAAACATTGGAATTGCAATAACTAAAACAACTCCTACAAAGGCTTGAAGAGATAATCCCATAAAAGCAAAGTCTTTCTTTCGATACTCTCCAGCTGTCATAATTAGTGTATTACTTGAAGAAGCTTTAGGTGATGATAGAGCTAAACTTGCAGCTATAGCAATACCCATTAAAATAGGGATCGGACTTACCCCAATACTCTCCGAACATAATAAAGCAATTGGAGACATGATAACCGCTGCAACCCCATAAGGTATAAATGAACCTAACAACATGGTTAGTAAGTAAAAGCCAGCTAATAAACCATAAGGACCTGTATTTTCAAAAAACAATACGAAAGAATCACTTATTAATCTTACCCCACCTGAATTGTCTAGAGCTTGCATGATTCCTAATATTGCTGCTATTAATATCACTGGTTCCCAATTAATCTTCTGATAAGCCTCTTCCATCGAACGAACGCAACCTGTAATGATCATTAACAAAGCAGCCGTTACGACAGATAATACAGCTGGTATCGTTTCAAATGACAAAAGTACAATCATTAAAATCGTGATTAAAGCAGCCATTATTGCTTTTGATTTTGAAGGTGATTGACTTTGATCAGTCTTCGTTTCAGTAGAAGCGCTCCCAATGACAATCACATCTTCAAGGTCTGCCGAAATTCTCTCAATATTCTTCCATTCACCATGAATAAGTAAAGCGTCACCAGGCTTTAATTTTTCTGTTCCAACATCCGCTTGAATATATTCACCATTTCGATTAATCGCTAAAACGTTACAACGATATTTTTCACGAAAATGCACATCCATCAACGTTTGATTTTCAAAAATTGAATGAGGCATAATTAAAATTTCAGTCAGCCCAAATTTACTACTTACAAAATATTTTCTGATTTGTTCAGGAATAAAATGCTTATATTCTAGCTCATAATCTACCGTTAAGCGTTCGACATTTTCTTCCTCACCAAAAACTAAAATAATATCATCAGGGTGAAGGACTTCATCAGCTTTTGCCGAAATGACAATTTGCTTTGGTAGTAATGATAATTGCTTTTCTTTCACTTTCCGTTTAATTTCAATTAATGTGATTTCATAATTAACGGGAAGTTGTAAGTCTACAAGCCTTTCTCCGACCATATCAGATCCTGCTGGGATATGTAAATAATGTAAGCGATCATACACCTTATACATTCCCGCCAGTTCACCTGCTGACAATCCTTTAACACTATTTTTTGCAACAATTGAATCTCGCGGCAATAGCGTTCGTCCAACTGTCATCATAAATAGAACACCAGCCATAAATGCAACTAGACCAATCGGCGTAAAGTCAAAAAACGATAGATTTACAATACCTTGATTTTGCAAAAGATTACTTATATAAATATTTGGTGCCGTACCAATTAATGTTAAAACAGCACCGAGACTACTCGCATAAGCTAACGGTAACAAATAGTGGGAAGGACTCATTTTTTTCTTAAGTGCCAAGCTCATCACGATGGGGATTAAAATAACAACAATTCCAGTTCCACTTAAAAAAGCACTTAATAGTCCACCAGTGAGCATGACAATCAATAGTAAGTTAGAGTCTGACCTATGACCGAACCCTAATAAATAATTACCAATTTTGTCCACAAGACCACTATTAAAAATGCCAGCACTAATCACAAAAAGTGCAGCAACAATGATTACGACTGGATTAGCAAACCCTGCTAGCAACTCCTCCAAAGTCAGAATTCCAGTTAGGCCTAGTACGACTAATCCTACTAGTGCAATCAAATCTACTCGATACTTGCCTTGTATAATAAAAGCAATTGTGCAAACAAGTATGAGAAACGTTATAAACAAAGGTTGATTCATGATAAACCTCCGAATAGATTAAATAAGAATTCATCTATATAATATTTTTTTCAATGTATACATTATAGCAGAAGTTAATAAAACAGGCTCCTTTCCCCCAACAAACCATATACTATTAAGAAAAGCGGAAGGCACCCGTTCAGCGCCGAGCAAATCCATATGTACAATGCCTCACGTAATTGCGTCAAAGCTGGCACAAATACACATAAAGTGAAACTTCCATCAGTGGGGGTTTTCTTCATCCCCCACTGATGGTTAGTTGAGGCCCACACGATGTGGGTCACACAGACGTTGCAACAGGAT
>SMEO01000063.1_pt1 | contig 24890 bp, 19 predicted proteins | sample 2456251 | NCBI WGS metagenome assembly SMEO01 (sample SAMN10132594, study PRJNA489261) | soil metagenome | isolation source: day1 control-silt loam soil ammended | place: USA | reverse complement strand
GTCATGTCATACGATTTAGTGGCTGAAGAAGAAAAGGCTATGACATCCGATTTAGTAGTTGAAGAAGAGAAGGTCATGACATCCAATTTAGTGGTTGAAGAAGAAAAGGCTATGACATCCGATTTAGTGGTTGAAGAAGAAAAGGCTATGACATCCAATTTAGTAGTTGAAGAAGAACTGGTCATGTTATCTGAATTAGTGGTTGAAGAAACTATGGAATCTGTACCACCTATTGTGGTTGAAGAAAAAGAAGAGTCCATACAAGCTGTTACTACAACAGAAGAAAAGGTAGAGACTGCTACTAAGACCACTGACGAAACGATAACGGCGACGACTGTAATCGATGATGTAGTAATTAATAGTGAAGAGCCACCGCGTAAAAAGCATATTCCATTCAATGTAATAATGTTGAAGCAAGATCAAAAAGAGGAGAAGATTCCTAGCTTTAAAAAGAGTGAAAAAAAAACGGAACTTTTTCAAAAAGTAGCAAGTTCAGAAAATAATGATAGGGCACCAATTATTGAAAGAAAGCTAGAGAATGAGCCTCCTGTGAGTTCATTACACACATTTGTACCTAGTGAAACGAAACAGGAGGCTAAAATGCCAGAAGCTCTCCATGAAGAGAATATAGAAGAAAATGAGAGTGCAGTTACTCAAGTAGAGGAAGAAAATCCATACTATGTATTTCCCGATTTAGAATTACTTACACCACCTACAATGTCTGAAAATGATGAAGAATGGTTAGAAGAACAAACCGCTTTACTGGACGAAACTTTAATCAATTTCAATGTTCGTGCGCGTGTTGTTAATGTGACTCAAGGTCCAGCGGTTACAAGATTTGAAGTGTATCCAGAGCCAGGTGTGAAGGTGAATAAAGTAACAAACTTAATGGATGACCTCAAGCTAAGTTTGGCTGCACAAGATATGCGAATGGAAGCGCCTATTCCAGGTAAGCATACAATTGGAATTGAAATACCAAATCGAAAAAGTAAGCCCGTTTTTTTACGTGAATTGTTGGAAAGTGAAACCTTCCAAAATCATCCGTCTCCATTAGCGGTTGCAATGGGGCTGGATATTTCAGGTCAACCCGTTGTAACGGATCTTAGGAAAATGCCACATGGCTTAATAGCAGGCCAAACAGGCTCAGGAAAAAGTGTTTGTATCAATTCGATGCTCGTTAGTCTTTTATATAAAGCAACACCGCAAGAGGTAAAATTGATGTTGATTGACCCAAAAATGGTAGAGTTAGCTCCGTATAACCGAATCCCGCATTTAGTGAGTCCTGTTATTACCGATGTCAAAGCAGCAACAGCGGCATTAAAATGGGCGGTTGAAGAGATGGAACGTCGATATGAATTATTTGTTCATGCAGGAGTAAGGGATATTACCAAATTCAATGAGAATGCAGAACAGGCAGGTCAATATGCGAATAAGCTTCCTTATATTTTGATTATTATTGATGAACTTGCGGACTTAATGATGATGTCCCCTGCAGATGTAGAAGAGGCGATTTGTCGCATTGCTCAGAAAGCGCGAGCATGTGGTATCCATCTAATAGTTGCCACTCAACGTCCATCAGTGGATGTTATCACAGGGTTAATTAAAGCGAATATCCCAACACGAGTTGCATTCTCTGTGTCGTCACAAGTGGATTCGCGTACAATAATTGATAGTGCAGGTGCGGAAAAATTATTAGGGCGTGGCGATATGCTATTTGCAGAAAATGGTTCATCAAAAACGATTCGATTACAAGGAACATTTGTAAGTGATGATGAAATTGATCAAGTAGTTCAACATGTAAAAAAGGAACAGCAACCTAATTATTTATTTGAACAAGAAGAATTATTAAATCGTGCCCAAGTGTCTGAGGAAACCGATGATCTATTTTTTGAAGCTTGTGAGTATGTAGTAAACCAGCATTCGGCTTCCACTTCAAGTATTCAAAGACGTTTCCGAGTTGGTTACAACCGCGCAGCAAGGTTGATAGAAATGATGGAGCAACAAGGCTTTATTTCCGAATCTCGTGGAAGCAAACCACGTGAAGTATTGATTTCAGAGGAAGACCTTGAATATATGCACGAAGCAAATATGGCAAAATAAGCTCCATAGTATTCTGATATGGCTTTAAAATGTATTGTATAGATGTTGAGGGCTTTAGGATAGCAGAATATGAGTCCTTAACTGTCTAGAACTTGTTAGTGATATAAGGTTATTTTTTTCTTATTAACCTATCATTCATTTATTGTATATAATAAGAAATCGAGGAAAAGGAATAATTATCTATAATAGCCAAATATAAGTTCAATTTACATCTTACTGACATGGTTGAACATTGAAAGAAGTGCTATAATATTTATTTGTTAATTAGTAAATTTTAAAAAGTAATAAAAGCAAATATGATTATATAAAAACAAATAAAAAACATGACGTCATATACTGTCATACAGATAGACGATTGGTGGAGGTTCTTCATATGACTGTTTACCATTTTGTTGGTATAAAAGGTTCAGGAATGAGTGCACTTGCCCAAGTGCTTCATGACATGAAATTTGAAGTGCAGGGTTCTGATTATGAAAAAGTATTTTTTACACAACTCGCTTTAGAAAAAGCAGGAATTACAATTCTTCCATTTAATGAAGAAAATATTAAACCAGGTATGGTCATTATTGCAGGTAATGCATTTCCTGACACACATCCTGAAATTGTGAGAGCAATGGAGCTCGGTTTACCTGTTATTCGTTATCACCGCTTTCTCGGAGATTTCTTGAAAAACTTTACAAGCGTGGCCGTAACGGGGGCACATGGTAAAACGTCAACTACAGGATTGCTCGCTCATGTAATGGGAGGAGCTAAGCCAACATCGTACTTAATAGGTGATGGAACGGGAAAAGGAACAGAGAGTGCGGATTATTTCGTATTTGAGGCGTGTGAGTATCGTCGTCATTTCCTTTCTTATCACCCGGATTATGCAATCATGACGAATATTGATTTTGATCATCCTGATTATTATGCAAGTGTCGAAGATGTATTTAATGCATTCCAAACGATGGCATTACAAGTAAATAAAGGAATTATTGCTTGTGGGGACGATGAGCACTTACAAAGTATTCAAGCTAAAGTACCGGTTATTCTTTATGGTTTTGCAGAAGAAAATGACTTCCAAGCAACCAATATTTCAGTAACAGAAGAAGGTACAACTTTCGATGTCTATGTTCGAAATACATTTTATGGAACATTCTCCATACCGACTTTTGGAAAACACAATGTTTTGAATGCACTAGGTGTTATTGCGTTATGTCATTACGAACGTATTGATCAGGAAATCGTAAAAGAAAAATTGAAAACATTTGGTGGAGTAAAACGAAGATTTACAGAAACTAAAATGGACAGTCAAATCTTGATTGATGATTATGCCCATCATCCAACTGAAATTACGGCGACTATTGATTCTGCACGACAAAAATATCCAAATAAAGAAATTGTAGCGGTTTTTCAACCACATACGTTTACAAGAACGCAAACCTTTATAGGTGAATTTGCTGAAAGCTTAAATTTAGCTGATAAAGTGTATTTATGTGATATTTTTGGCTCAGCACGTGAAAACCAAGGAAAGCTTTCGATTGTAGATCTACAAGAAAAAATCCCTGGTGCTGAATTATTGAAAGAGGATGCAACAGCTGTATTACAAAAGCATGAAAACAGCGTCATTCTTTTTATGGGTGCGGGCGATATCCAAAAATATCAAGTCGCTTATGAAAAGTTGTTGCAAGAAAAATAAATAAATAGTAAAAAATACTGGTAAATCAAGCAGTAGTAAGCCCCCTATTTCAAATAGGGGGCTTACTTTTTATATACTGTCCAAACTGATTCCTTATTTCTAACGTTATATGTCAGCGCTGGAAATTTAATTGATAATTTAGTGTAAATTCTTAAAAATCCGAGGTCCAAATATTATTTGCATTATTGTTTTCTATCAACTTTAATTATTTTTGCATATCCATATTACTCATTGATTCATTGGAATCCATATTCTTTTTCATGTCAGCTTCTTTTTGCATTCTCATTTTGTAACGCTTTGCAGCTTCGGTTTCAATTGCAGTCCAATCGGAAATAACTCCGTTTGTTTTATTTTCAGTGAGATATTTGTTTGCGCTTTCATTATCAGCAAAGAAAGTATAGCCATATTTCATTGGTGTTGGTACATCTGCTTTAACAACTATCGCTTTATCAGTTTCAACCCATTCAGAAGTTACATAATCGCGAACCCATTTTTTTGTATATTCTTCATCATATTTTCTGGCTGCATTTAATAGACAACCTGAGTCGTCAAAAAATACATGTGTACCATCTGCTTTAATTGCTTGGCCTGTAGATGTACCCATTGCTTCATCTTTCGTATAAATCTTCATGTTACAAAAATAGCAATGATCGTCATGAGTTGGTTCAATCGGTTCGTTTGTAGCCGTTTGATCTGCTTTAGTATTTGTTTTTGTTTCTGTTGATTGTGTGTCTTTATTTTGGGTAATGCTTTGGTCTTTCTCAGAATTACAACCTGTAAAAGTAATAAGTAAAAGCAGTGATAAGAGCATAATAGATAGTTTTTTCATATTTATTCCTCCTGTTTCTAATCTACGAATATCGTATCAGTAAATTGTGAGAAAAATATGAAATTTAGATGTATATCGTGGAAACTTCTACAGAAGGATAGGAAGAATAACTCTAACTGTAGAAGTATAATAAATATAATCACCATTTAGGGAGGTCTACCGCTTTTCTTATTTCAAGCTCTCTGGGTTTAATTTTTCTAATTCAGGAACGACAAAGCGACCATCTTTTCTAATGAGAACATCGTCAAAGTAAATTTCGCCTCCACCATATTCAGGTCGTTGGATATTGACTAGATCCCAGTGGATATTAGAATGATTGCCATTGTAGGCATCATCATAGCATTGTCCTGGTGTAAAATGAAAACTTCCGTCAATTTTTTCATCAAAGAGGATATCTTGCATTGGATGTAGAATGTAAGGATTAACACCAATTGCAAATTCTCCAACATAACGTGCTCCTTCATCAGTGTCAAATACTTTGTTAATACGCTCTGTGTTATTAGCTGTTGCCTCAACGATTTTTCCATCTTTGAATGTTAATTTTACATTTTCAAATGTAAAGCCTTGATAAGGTGACGGTGTATTGTATGTAACAACCCCATTTACAGAGTCTTTCACTGGTGCAGAGTATACCTCTCCATCTGGAATATTGAGTTCACCTGCACATTTAATCGCTTTAATTCCTTTAATTGAAAAAGTTAGATCTGTTCCAGGTCCGACTAAGCGAACTTTATCTGTTTTGTCCATTAATTCAACAAGGCTATCCATTGCTGCACTCATTTTACTATAATCTAGATTACAAACTTGGAAGTAGAAGTCTTCAAACGCCTCTGTGCTCATTTTCGCAAGTTGAGCCATTGAATTTGTTGGATAACGAAGTACCACCCATTTAGTTTTCGGTACGCGGATGTCACTGTGCACCCTTTTTCCGATTGTTTGACCGTGTATGGCTATTTTATCAGCTGGCACGTCAGATTGTTCATTAATGTTATCACCAGCACGTAATCCGATATAGGCATCCATTTCTTTCATTACATTGGCTTCGAAGTTGGCCATCATATCGTATTGTTCTTGCTTCGCTCCCATTAATAATGCGCGGTCTACTTGATGATCTTTTAACAACACAAAGGGATAACCGCAAGCTTCATAGGCTTCATTGACTAACGCCTTTACAAGATCACGTTGAAGGCCAAAATTTTCGATTAGTACCTTTTCTCCTTTTTGTAACTTAACGGAATAGTTGATTAAATTTTTAGCTAACGTTTCTATTCTAGGATCTTTCATTTATAGATTCCTCCATTTTGTAAATTAACTACGTACTTATTTTACCCGATTTCGCTTATATTGTTTCTCCATTTACTGCGGAGACTGAAATAATTTATAGTTAAAAAAAGTTTCATTGGTTGCTATAATGAAGTATATTGGGAAAATAAATACGTTTATAATGATGATCTTTGCATGAAATTCGTTCGTATAGGCGTATTGGATATCTAGGAGGTATTCTATGGAAATTTTATTATATGGTAGTGCCGCAGTTGTGGCTATTGCTTTCCTTATTCTCGTCATCTATCTAGTCAAGACGTTAACTGCACTACAAAAAACGTTAAACAGTGTGTCTCATACATTGGAAGATTTAGAAGGGCAATTACAAGGGATTACAACAGAAACAACTGAGTTATTACATAAGACGAATGAACTAGCAGATGATTTAAAACAAAAATCTGAAAATTTAAATACTGCTGTTATGGCAGTGAAGGATGTTGGTATGTCAATTCAAAGCTTCAATACTTCTATTCAGAAGGTTTCTAATAAAGTAGTTACTGAAATAGAAAACAATCAAGAGAAAGTTTCCCAAATTGTGCAGTGGGGTAATATTGCCCTTGAAATGCGTGATAAGTGGAAAGCCAGAAAGAAACAAGAGGTAGAAGTAGAAGAAGTCGCACCAAAACGAAGGTTTTTACGAGAAAAATAAAAATTTTTCAAATTGAAAGGAGAATGAATATGACTCAGAAAGAAGTTCAAAGAACATATGAGGAAGATAGCAGCTCCATCAATTCAAAGGATTTTATCATTGGTGCTTTAGTAGGTGGAATCATTGGTGCAGCAACAGCCCTATTTATTGCTCCAAAAGCGGGTAAAGAATTACGAAATGATATAACTGAGCAAGCTAGAAATATTTCTGAAAAGACGGATAAGTTTTATAAGGATATAACGGAAACAGCAAAGGAAAAAACGAGCAGTGTTTCAGAAGCAGTATCTGTTAAATCGGCTGAAATCGTTAGCAAAGTGAGAAGATTAAAGCCAGCTAATGATAATGGTGTTGAAGAGCTTGAAGCGGAACCAATCGTATCTAGCGAAGCTGATGTTGCTACTACAATTGAGGAAGAAGCACAGCTAAAACTAGATGAAGCGAAGAAAGCATTTGAAGAATCAGAGAACGAACTGAAAAAATAGAATAAAGAGATCTAGCAAGATGTATAATTTGTCATTACAAGCGGTGAGGTGATACGATTACTTCACTGCTTATTTTTTAGGTTATATTAAACCAGTAGTTAGTCAAAATTAGTGATGCAATATAATAAAACTTACTTTTAATAAGGATTAACATTCTAATCGAATACGGGGAAGGGGAATGATTTCATGACTTTAACAAAAATTGAAACGGAAGAACAATTAAGTGAACTACTTCAAAAGGATACTTTTTTATTGTTTAAACATAGCTTAACATGTCCAGTTAGTGCAGAGGCTTTTCGGGAATATCAAAAATTTACTGAAGAACATCCAAAACTAGATACCGCCTTTTTAGCTGTGCAAGAAGCACGTCCACTTTCTAATTTTGTGGCTGAATCATTCGATATTAAACATCAATCGCCACAGGCAATCTATTTTAAAGAAGGAAAGCCAACTTGGAATGATTCACACTGGAGAATTAATATGGATTCGCTATCAGAAAATTTACCGAAGTAAGCTAGACATATCCCTATCGAAAAAGGTTGATCCAAGCCCAAGCGTTGGATCAACCTTTTTCACTTTCTAATGAACTATTGTATGAATGTTGGCCAGAGTATTTTTAAATTGTCCCCAGGAGAAACGGTTTCAAAGAATGTGCATTCTTTATCGTTTTTGAGTAACATAAAATGACTTGTTGTGTTTTGTGGTAAATCAATATCCACATGACGAAATATATCCTGAAACATAAAGGGTTCCATTTTATGCTGCACATAGCTTATAGAATCTCCTACTTTAATGTCGTCAGTTTCAGTTAGCTGTATATCATTACGGTAAAACTCAGCTAATGATTTTGATAAAATGACTTTTTTTCCATTAAAGGTAATTGGAATCGAGTAGGATAGCGGAATAGACAAGGCTTCAGCTAAGTCTGTAAGTTTTACGGGTTTATAAGGAATAACTTCTAAACAATCGCCGTCGTCAAATGAATATCCCACTTTCGCTTCTAGGTGATTTTTTAAAAGAGTTCCTTTAATAGCAGAGATGGTTTGCTTTTGCCCATTTAAGCTTATTGATAAAGGCTGTATATGCTGAAGTAAGTCAGTCAACTGTAATGCTTGTAATAGGTTTTCAATGGTTTCAGGTATGAAACAGGTGATTTCATCATGATCTTCAATCCATTCATTTTCCGATACAACTGAGCCATTATGTGTAATGACAGCTTCAATTGTATAAGGCGTATTATTTATCACTACTTTTTTTCTTGGCATGCTGTCGATTAAATCATAAATTGACAGGTCAGCAGGATTTCCGTCATCACCTTGCATCAATTCGATGACATCATCATTTTTAACTGTATGGTCAAGGGCTACATCTTGTCCATTTAATCTAATTTTTGGCATAGTACCATGCTGACCAGGAATAGTGATTTGCTGACCATTGAATTGAATGATTTTTGCCATTCCTGGTTTACCGTACAGATTTTTTAGTTTAATTCCAGCTGTCAGTAAGCAATCAGATATAGTTGTTTGTTCCATATCAAATAGACGAATAGGCTGTCCATTTACTAAAACACTTAAATATTGAATGGGACTTTTATCAGCTGCTATCGCAATTCCAATTGGTGTGACAAGTTCGGGGCCTTGATATAAACCATTGTCAAATTCAACATTTTGAATAGCATCAATGCCTCTAATTGCCACACGATTTTCTGGCAAATGTAAATGTTTCGAAATCAGATTGATTAATAATGGGGTTTGACTTCCGCCTCCAACGAGCATTACAGCCTTTGGTGATTTTCCATTATTCAATTCAAGAATTTCTTGACTTATAGCCTCAGCTAAACGCTCAAGTGCTGGCGTAATATGGCTGACAATTTCTTTCTTTGACATTTCTATTTCAAATCCAAGAATATCTGTTACGGTAATCACATCTTGATTAATGAGCTTTCGTTTGGCCGCTTCGGCCAGTGGGAAATCTAAAAGTAAAAAGTCGCTAATGGCTTCGGTAATTTCATCCCCAGCAATTGGTACCATACCATAGGCGATTATTGTACCTGAATCAGTTAAGGCGATATCTGATGTTCCTGCTCCTATATCGACTAAGGCAACATTTAAGCGGCGCATCGTTGGTGGGATTAATACATTAATGGCGGCAATCGGCTCAAGAGTTAGTGCCTGCATTTCTAAATTAGCTCGTTTTAATGCAGCAAGTAAGGATTCAACAACAACCTTAGGTAGAAAAGTTGCAATAATTTCAACAGATGCGGCGTTACCACTTTGATCAATTAGACTGCCAATTTCTTGTCCGTCTAAGCGGTAATATAAAATAGAGTAACCAACGCAGTAATAGGTAGAATGAAGGGTATTTTTCTCGGCTACTGTATTTTGGGCTTCTTGTACAGCACTATATTCAAGATGAAGAATATCTTCATGTTTTATGATCGGTTTACCTTTTATTTCAATAGAGGCGGTCGCTTTTTCAGTTTTGAGTGCTCTACCAGCTGCGGCTACGGATACCTTTTTTAAAGGCCCATGTTTTTCTTCTAGTTTATTTTTTATTTGAGATATAACCTTTGCAACGGCTGTTACATCGTGAATTTGCCCATCTAACATTGCTCGCTCTGAATGCTCTTGTGATAAAATATCAATAATTTTGTAGCGTTTGTCTGACTTTTCTAATATAATTCCTACAACAGATCGTGTTCCAATATCCAAGGCGAATAAAGTTTCAGTCATTGTGACACCTTCTTTATGTAATAAAATCCTTTAACGCTTAAAAGCGTTTAATTATTAAAGATAAAATAAGTGACATTCTGCAATTTTTCATTTATAATAATTTCAATTATACATGAATTTATTATAAATGATGATGGTTAAAACTGAGCTAGGTAAATTTAGAAAATGAATTATCATAATTATGTGATATTTTTTTCTAAATGGTTGGCTTTAAACTTAAAAAACGAAAGGGTGGATTTGTAATGAGCAATAAGGAACTTGATGTTTTACGTGATCAACTAGATGATATTAATCTTCAATTATTAAATCTAATTAATAAAAGAGCTGAGGTTGTACAAAAAATTGGCCATGTAAAGGAAAAACAAGGCGTAAATCGTTTTGATCCAGTTCGTGAAAGAATTATGCTTGATCAAATTGAAAACAGTCATGAAGGTCCACTTGATTTAGCATCTATTAAACATATTTTTAAAGAAATTTTCAAATTAGGGTTAGACCTTCAAGATGAAGATAAAAAGAAAGTATTGCTTGTTTCTAGAAAACAAAAACCCGAAGATACTATTATTGATATTAAAGGTGAATTAGTTGGAAATGGAATTCCAAGCTTTGTATTCGGACCTTGTGCTGTTGAATCTTATGAGCAAACAGCCGCCGTTGCTGCATCAATTAAAGCAAAAGGCTTAAAGCTTATGCGTGGTGGAGCTTACAAACCTCGTACATCTCCATATGATTTCCAAGGCCTTGGTTTAGAAGGACTTAAAATTTTGAAACAAGTAGCAGATGAATACGGTTTAGCTGTTATTAGTGAAATTGTAAGTACTAACGATATTGAAACAGCACTTGATTATATCGATGTTATCCAAATTGGTGCTCGTAACGCACAAAACTTTGATTTATTAAAAGCAGCAGGTGCAACAAATAAACCCGTTTTATTAAAACGTGGTATTTCAGGAACAATTGATGAATTCATTCATTGTGCTGAGTATGTAATGGCTCAAGGAAATGGTAATATCATTCTTTGTGAACGTGGAATCCGTACGTATGAAAGAGCAACAAGAAATACATTAGACATTACAGCTGTGCCAATCTTGAAAAAAGAAACACATTTACCAGTAATGGTCGATGTAACTCACTCTACTGGACGTCGCGATCTTTTACTTCCAGCAGCTAAAGCAGCACTTGCAATTGGTGCCGATGGCGTTATGGCTGAAGTACATCCAGATCCAGCTGTAGCATTATCTGATTCTGCACAACAAATGGATCTTAAACAATTCGACGAATTCTACAATGAAATTAAACGCTTAAACTGGGTTACTGTTTAACAGAAAAGAGGAACCGGCTTGGTCAGCTCGCGAAGAAAATAGGAAAAGACCCGGAAGGCACGCTTTTTGCCTTACGAGGGCTTTTATCTTTTTCACAGTGAGCTAGCCGGTGGAGCTAGACAGAGAAAAGTGGGAAAAGTTCAAAAAGACGTAATAGTTAGGTCCTTACCTGCATGGGTAAGGACCTTTTTAGGTTGCAGGAAACATACGTCTATCGTATGATTAGTATCAGAATAGGGACAATAATAATATACTATCAAAATTTATTTATAATGATGATAGTATAAGAAAAACTTCAATTTTTGCCATTACTAGCGAGAAGTCATGTTTTTCTCATACATAATTTATAAATAGTAAAAATAATGAAAAAATATTTTTTTCGATAATGGGAATAATGAAAAAAAAACGGGGGAATAAACAAATGAATAATATCACAATCTATGATGTGGCACGTGAAGCAAACGTTTCTATGGCAACTGTGTCACGTGTAGTAAACGGGAATCCAAATGTTAAACCAGCTACAAGGAAAAAAGTTTCTGATGTCATTGAACGATTAGGATATCGTCCTAATGCGGTAGCTAGAGGGCTTGCAAGTAAAAAAACAACAACAGTCGGGGTAATCATTCCTGATATTTCTAATATTTTTTATGCTGAGCTAGCTAGGGGTATTGAAGATATTGCAACGATGTATAAATATAATATCATTTTAAGTAACTCTGACGAAAATAAAGATAAAGAATTTCATTTATTGAATACAATGTTAGGTAAGCAAGTGGACGGGCTTGTGTTCATGGGAAGTCATATTTCAGAAGAACATGTGAAGGAATTTAAAAATTCTCCTGTACCAATTGTTCTTGCAGGTTCAGTTGAAGAAGGCGATGGCCATGAAATTCCGTCGGTTAATATCGATTATGAAGAAGCTGCGTTTGACGCTGTATCAATGTTTGCTAATAAAGGACATAAGCGAATTGCTTTTGTAATAGGAAATCCTGACCAACCAATTAATCAAAAGAAATTAGCTGGTTATAAGAGAGGACTAGAGGCTGTAAATCTTCCCTTTGATGAAAATTTGATTGTTGAAGGAGATTATACGTATGATTCAGGAATTGAATGCTTTGATAAGTTGGTAGAAGAAGCGGAGAAACCAACAGCGATTATTGTAGGTGCAGATGAAATGGCTCTTGGTATTGTACATGCAGCACAAGATCAGGGCACTGAAGTACCAGAGCATTTTGAGGTTATTAGCTTTGATAATACACGTTTAACCTTAATGGTGCGTCCTCAAATTACAACAGTTGTTCAACCACTGTATGATATAGGTGCAGTTGCGATGAGACTTTTAACAAAGCTAATGAATAAAGAAGAGGTGGAACAATCTACAGTTATTTTACCTCATCGAATTGAAGAACGACAATCTACGAAATAAATTGCATAACTCATTAAAAAATGGAATATCTTTTTAAAACGTAAAACGTCCAAGAGGACGTTTTTTGTTTTTTATTCTTTGATAATGATAGAAGGGGAAGTATTTCCTCCCTTCTGAAAAGATATATGATTTGATACGTCTGGTGTCTAGCTCTACAAGAGAGCTCATCGAACCACTATATTCAAAAAGATTTAGTCAACTTTTGACAATCATCTACCTTGTCTGCAAACTTCTATAAGTCAACAGCGAATCATGATACCGATATTATAAAGCTACTCCACCTTCAGGCCCTTTTGTGGTCTTCTTAATGGATTGTTGATGTATTCTGATTGGGTAAAGAGCCTTTTCTAATGTTTGTGCATTTTTTTCGGTAATTTCCGTTTTGCGAGGTATGGGTGGATATATATCATCCATATCGTCCCATTCTGTTGGTAGTTGCACAGGAGATTCTGGTTGCCAGCGGTCAATCCATTCTTTTGGAAGTGGACCACAATTATTCATATTCCTTGTCATTTCAAGCCAAATCAGGGACCAAGCACGAGGGACGACACGCCAGATATCATAGCCTCCTCCTCCGACTGCAATCCAACGACCTTCACAATATTTGTGTGCTAATTCATGGGCTAGCTTAGGAATTTCTTTGTAAATACGCATTGTAGATGATAAATGTGTTAAGGGATCGTAGTAATGGGAGTCAGCGCCATTTTGAGTAAGAATAACATCTGGTTTGAAATAGTCTATTACTTCGGTTAGCGATGTTCGATAACAATCAAGAAAAGAATCATCTTCGGTGAAGGCATCTATTGGTATATTAATAGAGTAGCCATAGCCTTTGCCCTGACCTCGCTCGTTAATATTGCCTGTGCCAGGGAATAAATAGCGTCCCGTTTCGTGAATTGACAAGGTACAGACATTAGGGTCATCGTAAAAGGACCATTGTACTCCATCCCCATGATGTGCATCCGTATCGACATATAAAACGCGAGCGTTATATTTCTGTTGTAGATATTTAATGGCAACTGAACTGTCATTGTAGATACAAAAGCCGGATGCTCTTCCACGGAAGCCATGGTGCAGTCCGCCACCTGGATTAAAGACATGAAGGGCTTGGCCCGTCATGACGGCATCAACAGCTGTTAATGTGCCTCCCACAAGGAGGGCACTAGCTTCATGCATATTTTGAAAAATTGGTGTATCTTCAGTTCCGATGCCATAGTTGGCTGCTTGTTCTTCTGAAAGAAGTCCTTTACCGGCTGCTTGGATTGCGCTTACATAGCGTGAATCATGGATGAGTTCTAATTCTTCCTTGGTAGCTACTCGTGGTGGAATGATATGTTTATCCTGGATTGCTCCATGTTTTTGTAACAAATCTAGTGTAATCTGAAGACGTTTTTGATTAAAAGGGTGATCATCACGAAACTTGTAGGTTAACAGCTCATCCGAAAATACGTATAATGCATTGGCTGTCATGATAGTTGCCCCAGTAGGTTCGGCCATATGACTTCGTAGCCTGAATTCAATAATTCGTCAATTACGATAGAAAGATTCATAGTTTGTGCTCGAATAACTAGAATTTGATAATCTCTAACCTCTTTTTCTGGATAAACGAGAATGCTAAGGATATTAATATTACAGTTTTTGAAGATTCCGCAGATTTCATACAGACTACCTGGTTTATCAGGAATTTTAATTTCAATTTGTGACCCAGGTTTGTTGACGCCTGTAAGCTCAACAAAGGAGTGCAATAGATTAGAGCCAGTCAGAATTCCCACTAGTTTCTTTTCTTTTACTACTGGAAGACAGCTAATTTTATTTTCACAAAAAACAGCCCCGACTTCTTCGACAAAATCTAATGGATGGCCAGTAATAATATCTGTTTTCATGATCGTGCTAAGTGGTTTTTTTAAATCCTCTGAATATTCTTCAGTTTGGAAAATCGATGGGGATGCATCCCTAATATTACGATCACTAACTAAGCCAACAAGATGAAACTCTTCGTCTACAAGCGGAATATGACGGATTTGTTTTTCTTTCATAAGGATAACCGCACTGTAAATACTGTCAGATGGAGTTAAGGCAATGACATCTTTTGTCATTATTTTTTCAACTATCACTTTTATTCCTCCTCATTTGTTAACTAATTAATACATAAAGCGGTTAATGAAGCGTAGTTGGTCGAATTGCTCAATGGATTCGGGTGGAACATTTTTACCGATTCTGGCCATAAGGCAATTAGCAGGGTGGGAGCAAATTTCTGGATCGTCGGTGGAATAATAGATCAATCCGCCTGCGCTCATTATTTTTTCCATTACTTTTCGATAATCCCAAACGTTTAATTCAGTACCCTTTAAATCCCAATGCCAGTAATATTCTGTTGTAAATATTATGTAGTTTTCCATTGCTTCATCCATCATCGCAACACGTAATAAATTTTTTCCAACGGATGTACCTCGAAATGTAGATATGACTTCGATGGCTCCGAGTTCAATTAAATCGTCCATTTTAATCTCAGACCAGCGCTCTAAAGGATCTGGGTGTAAAAAGGTTGTATACCCAACAATCGTTTCATTTTGGCGAGCAATGATAATTCTTCCTTCTGGTAAACTTGCAATTTCAATTAAAGCTTTGAATTGTTGTGAGGGAGGTCGAAATGCAACGAGACCTTCATGAAAATGAAAGGATCTTAGCTGTTCAGCTGGAATTGGACCTTCGATGATTAACGTGCCATTTGCTGTTTCCAATTCCTTTGCATAATATGTTTTTTTGTGCTCCATTCCTTCACCACCTGGGTTATAATTTGTGTTCTCGCAATATTTTTGCATATTGTAAGCGTATGAAAATATTGTTAATTATGCAAGCTTTTTTGAATTATTTTCCTCTTAGAAGAATATGATAATAGTATTATTTGTTGGAAATATTTGTAAGATTGATTAATCTATATTAAAATGGAATGGCAAAATGGAATAAAGGGGGATATGTTACATGGTTTTGAAAGCGCTACCGGTAGTGGAAGGTGAATTTAATTTGCAAAACTATGATGAGGTGTACGAGCAGTTTAATTGGTCTGACACGGAGCGTGAGTTTTCTTGGTTTGAAACAGGAAAGGTGAATATGGCTTATGAAGCAATTGACCGCCATGTAGAAACATATAATAAAAATAAGGTAGCCCTTTATTACAAGGATGACAGGCGCAATGAGAAGTATACGTTTTTGGAGATGAAAAAGTGGAGCAATAAAGCGGCAAATGTTTTGAAGACGGTTGCAAATGTTCAAAAAGGGGATCGCGTATTTGTGTTTATGCCGCGTTCACCAGAGTTATATTTTGCTTTGCTTGGTGCAATTAAGCTAGGGGCAATAGTTGGACCGTTATTTGAAGCATTTATGGAAGGTGCGGTAAAAGATCGATTAGAGGATAGTCAAGCAAGTGTGCTTGTGACAACACCTCAACTTTTGTCCCGAGTGCCTGTGGAGGAGTTACCACATTTACAATATATATTTCTAGTCGGAGAAAATATAGAAGAAACGGATCAGTATTTTGACTTTAATGCAAGGATCGAAAAAGCAGATTCCAAGTTTGAGATTGTCTGGGTAGATCGTACGGATGGTCTGATTCTCCATTATACTTCCGGTTCAACAGGCAAGCCCAAAGGAGTTCTACATGTCCATAATGCTATGATTCAGCATTATCAAACAGCTAAATGGGTTTTGGATTTGAAAGAAGAGGATGTATATTGGTGCACGGCGGACCCTGGTTGGGTCACAGGAACATCATATGGGATTTTTGCTCCATGGCTCACGGGTACCTCAAATGTAGTTGTAGGTGGTCGATTTAGGCCTGAAGCATGGTATAAGACGATTGAAGAGTTTTCTGTGACCGTTTGGTATAGCGCACCAACGGCCTTTAGAATGCTTATGGGAGCAGGGGATGATATTGTTAAACACTTTGATTTACAGTCGCTAAGGCATGTTTTAAGCGTTGGAGAGCCTCTTAACCCTGAAGTCATTCGTTGGGGTGCTAAAGTATTTAATAAGCGGATACATGACACTTGGTGGATGACAGAAACAGGTGCACAATTAATTTGTAATTACCCTTGCTTAGAAATTAAACCAGGATCAATGGGGAAACCCATTCCTGGAGTTGAAGCAGCCATTGTCGATCATCAAGGCAAAGAGTTGCCTCCAAATCAAATGGGAAATTTGGCCATTAAAAAGGGATGGCCTTCAATGATGGCTGCTATTTGGAATAATCAAGAAAAATATGATTCCTATTTTATGCCTGGAGATTGGTATGTAACAGGTGATTCAGCCTATAAAGATAAAGACGGATATTACTGGTTTCAAGGGCGAATTGATGATGTGATTATGACGTCAGGTGAGCGGGTAGGTCCTTTTGAGGTGGAAAGTAAGCTGCTTGAACATCCTGCTGTTGCAGAAGCAGGGGTAATTGGAAAACCTGATCCAGTTCGGGGAGAAATCATTAAAGCTTTTATTTCACTTCGTGATGGATATGAAGCTAATGATCAATTAATCGAAGAAATTCGTCAATTTGTAAAGCAAGGATTAGCTTCACATGCAGCACCTCGTGAAATTGAATTTCGAGATAAGCTTCCCAAAACACGTAGTGGTAAAATCATGCGTCGTGTACTTAAAGCTTGGGAACTTGATTTGCCTACTGGTGATTTATCGACAATGGAAGATTGAAAGAAAAGCGGAACCGGCTCGTTTAGCTCGTGAAGAAAATAGGAAAAGACCCGGAAGGCGCTTTTTGCCTTACGAGGGCTTTTATCTTTTTCACAGCGAGCTAGCCGGTGGAACTAGACAAAGAAAAGCTGTCCAAAAGTCAGAATTCTTGACTTATTGGACAGCTTTTTTTCAAGGCTCTGTTAAACCTGGCTGAAGACTGGAGCGAAGCGTATCTACTCCAATCAACAAAGTTGCGAGACTAATTCATGGTAATTCATTTGTCGGTGGTGCTTCTTCTGGATTTGGTGCTGGATTAACAGGCACATCCTCAGGTTGTTGTTGATCCTGAACTGGCTTATCTGGTTTAACTGGTTCTTTTTCATTAACTATCTGTTGGTCATTAGTTGGTGTTTCTGAAGTGGAAGATTTTAGATCAATTGCTTCTTCCTCTTGTTTTTGAGCTGCTTTTTGTTCTTGCTTCGCTTTTTCTTGTGCTTGTGCTTTCGCTTTTGCAGCTTCTTCATCTTTCTTTTTCTTTTCGATTACCTTCATATATGGAGCATAGGTTTCTTTTGTAAACTGATTACCCGCATATTTTGCAATCATTAAATCAGTTTGACCCTGAATAGAGCGTGAAACGATTCCTCCAGGCATTTCGAATCGCTGATTTGGATCAATGAGTGTTGGATTTATGTTGTATGCTCCATTGATCAATGCAGCCCAATAGTAGATATTTCGTCTATTGTATTCTAGTCCATTATAATATCCTTGCAAAGACTTCGGAGTATCATAGCCAATCCATGTACCGAATGTAACATTAGGGTTTGTGGCGACAAACCAAGCATCACGGAAATCTTGTGATGTTCCTGTTTTTCCTGCCCAATCACTAGAAAAGGCTAATCTACTTTGTACCGATGCTGCCGTTCCTCTTGTGATAACATCACGCATCATATCAAGTGTTAAATAAGCAGTCTGTGGTGAAAAGACATCCACTTCATTCGTTTTATGCTTATAGATCACTTCGCCATCTCTTGTTTCAATTTTGTCAATCATATAAGCGTCTATAAATTTTCCAGAATTAGCAAAAGTACCGAAAGCATTTACGTTTTCTTCAACTGTTACCCCTTTTTCTAAGCCACCTAGTGACATCGATAAGTGCTCATAATCTCCTTTTGTTAAAGAAGAGAAGCCCATTTTGCTTAAATATTGGACGGGGTTCTGATTAATAATAGATTTATAGAATAAAGCGGTTGGAACATTATAGGATTTGGTTAAGGCTTCTCGAGCGGTTACTAAACCAGTATAGCCGCCCCCCCCGTAATTTCCTGGTCTCCATGCACCGCCCCCAGTTGAGATGGTAACAGGTACGTTTGCAGCCAAGCTTCCTGGTGAAAATTTTCCTAGTTCTATTCCTGGTGCATAGACTACTAATGGTTTCATTGTTGACCCATTTGAACGAAGGGCTGACGTTGCATGATTCGTTTGTTCGCGATCAAAATCTCGGCCACCAACAAAACTAATAATTTTTCCAGTTTTATTTTCAATTAAAATGGCTCCAGCTTCTACCGGTTCGGTCACGATTTTTGTTTTTTTTGTTTCAGGATCATATACTTCTTCACTTTTATCATATCCGAAGTTTTGGTAGTCTTTCGTAGCCTGCTGCATTTGATCGTATATCTTCTTATTGATAGTTGTATAGATTTTATAACCATTTTGGCGTAGATTACGCTCAGCTAAGGCTAAATACTGTTCGTTTAATTCGTCATTATTTGTTAAATCACTTTGTTCATAGCCATCTTTTTCGGCTAAATAAGTAGTTAAAATTTTAATTGAACGCTTTTCTATTTCTGTTGTTAGCCAAGGATATTTCTCAGAGGGAAGTGCTTTCTTACCAATAAAGTCCTTTGTAATATCATAGGAAGTAGCTCGATCATATTCTGCTTGGGTAATAAAATGATTATCTCGCATCCGCTTTAAGACGGTTTTCATGCGCGTAATTCCAGGCTCTAAATTTTCTTTTAATTGTCCTTGTTGTGTGTAAGGCGTGTATCCAAATGGGCTTTGTGGTAATCCAGCAATAAAAGCCGCTTGTGGTAATGTTAAGTCTTTAGCATCTGCTCCAAATATTCCCTCAGCAGCTGATTCTACACCAGCAATATTACGCCCTGAGGAGTTACGTCCAAATGTAGATACATTTAAATAGGTTTCAAGAATTTCATCTTTTTCAAAAAATTTCTCAACTCTAAGAGCTAGTAAAATTTCTTTCGCTTTTCGTTCAAAGGACACTTCATTTGTTAATACTTGGTTTTTAATTAATTGCTGTGTAAGTGTACTACCACCTGATTGAACATCAGCATTCGTGAATTCTTGATAAATGGCGCGCATAATGGCTTTTGGAACAACTCCATTATGTTGATAAAAATATTCATCTTCAGTTGCAATAACTGCATTTTTTAGATTGTCAGAAACATCCTCAAGAGGAATTTCAACTCGTTCTAAGTCTGATTTCAGCATTCCTAGATAGACTTTGTCTGCAAAATAAATTTCTGAGCTTTCTTCATAATTATATAAATCCTTCTTTAAATCTGCTTTTGATCGAACAGGTTCATCATTAACTAGTGCTGCGAAATAACCTGCACCCACCCCACCAGCGAAAGAAAAGCCTAAAATGATGAGGATGATAAAAATTAAAGATAAATTCCAAGCAACTAAATAACTGACTTTAGCTACTTTTTGTGTTTTCTTATTTTTTAAGAAGTTGATTAAATTCTTCCATATTTCTTGAATCATCTGCATTCTATATACCTCCTAAAATCATCTAATATTATAGCATATAATCAATCTATAAAAGGATAACATTTGACTAATTGTTAAAAAATGGCAGTTGGCAGTTGACAACGAAGTGGATATATGATAAAAATTTTTGTATAACTAAATGATTAAAGTGATGATAGGATTCAGTAGTTAGGCTATCCCTGTTATTAGAGAGCCGATGGTAGGTGAAAATCGGTACATATAGTGTAATGAATTACTTCCTGGAGCATTTTCTGTGAATGTGAAAGTAGCAGAAAACGGTTAGTGACCGTTATTTGTCTTAAGCGGAGAACATTGTTGTTTGTTCTCAAGTTGGGTGGTACCGCGAATATGATTCGTCCCTTCATTTATTTGAAGGGGCGTTTTTTTGTGTTATCATTTAAAATCAAATTTTATTCACTCTCGATGAGTACAAATGTCTAGCTCCAGGCACCCAGCGCCTATTGGACTTCCCGCTCCTCCTAAAAGATAAGTCAACATCGAATCGCTATCGCCTTTCGTGTTTCCTATATCTTAATCGGAACGGTCCAGTCCGTACGTCGCTGAACGGGTGCCTTGCGCTTTTCTAACAAGGAGGAAATGACAATGGAATTATTACAAGACCTTAAATGGAGAGGTATTATCTATCAGCAAACGGATGAAGAAGGGATGAAGGAGCTGTTAGAAAAAGAAAAAATCTCTTTGTACTGTGGTGTCGATCCCACAGCTGATAGTATGCATATAGGACATTTATTACCGTATTTGACATTGCGTCGTTTTCAACAGCATGGCCATCGTCCACTTGTATTAGTGGGAGGAGCAACAGGGTTAATCGGTGATCCTAGTGGCAAAAAAGAAGAGCGTTCTTTGCAAACATTAGAAGCGGTACTGCATAATGCAAGTTGCATACAAGGGCAATTAACGAAAATCTTTGATTTTGAAGGTGAAAACGGTGCAGTTATGGTCAATAACTATGACTGGATTGGAAAACTAGATATGGTGACATTCCTACGCGATTATGGGAAATACATTGGCATTAATTATATGTTAGCGAAGGATACAATTGCGTCTCGTTTAGAGAGTGGTATTTCCTTCACAGAATTTACGTACACGATTTTACAAGGAATCGACTTTAATCATTTATATGATCATTATAATTGTAAGCTGCAAATTGGTGGCAGTGATCAATGGGGCAATATTACGACTGGTCTAGAAATGATTCGTAAGTCACATGATGAAGAAGCCAAAGCATTTGGGATGACGATTCCGCTTGTAACAAAAGCGGATGGTACGAAGTTTGGTAAAACAGAAGGTGGAGCTATTTGGTTAGATCCTGAGAAAACAACACCTTATGAATTCTATCAATTCTGGATTAACACAGCGGATGCTGATGTAGTAAAATACTTAAAATTCTTCACATTCTTATCTCATGAAGTCATTGAAGAATTAGCGCAAGCTGTTGAAAATGAGCCACATTTACGAAAAGCTCAAAAAGCACTAGCGGAGGAAATGACTCGTTTAATTCACGGTCAAGACGCATTAAATCAAGCAATTAAAATTTCTGTTGCTCTATTTAGTGGTGATGTGAAGAACTTGAATGCTGCTGAAATTAAGGTTGGTTTTAAAGATGTACCAAGCTATGAACGCGAAAGCAAAGAAGATATTGGTCTGGTAGATCTATTAGTGGAAGCAAAAATTTCTCCGTCTAAACGCCAAGCTCGTGAAGATATTCAAAATGGCGCCATTTCAATTAATGGTGAAAAAGTGACTGACTTAGCGCATGTTGTTACTGAAGCAGATAAGATTGAAGGGGAGTTCATGCTCGTTCGTCGTGGAAAGAAGAAGTATACGTTAGTAAAATAATGTAGGCGGTCTCTAAGACAACCTTCTATGTCATATAATTATGAATTTGGTGCAGCTAATAAAAAAAGCGATCGAAAAGAATTTCTTTTCAATCGCTTTTTTGACATGAATCTATTATTTTTCAAATTCTTTGAAGCGATTTTACCATTTTACTTCTTCTTGTTAGTATTTATAATTAAATATTTCCACGAAGTGCTTGCTCGCGTTCGATAGATTCGAATAGTGCTTTAAAGTTCCCGTCACCAAAGCCTAGTGCACCTTTACGTTGTATGATTTCGATAAATAGGGTTGGGCGGTCAACAAGTGGCTTTGTAAAGATTTGTAGTAAATAACCTTCATCATCCCGATCGACGAGAATATTTAGCTCTTGAAGTTTTTTGACATCTTCATCAATATCGCCAACGCGGTTTGCTAGATCTTCATAATAGGTGTCCGGTGTACTCAAAAATTCAACGCCATATTCTCTTAGCTTAGTTACCGTAGTGATAATGTCATTGGTTAATAGAGCAAGATGCTGCACGCCAGGACCTTTATAGTAATCTAGATATTCTTGAATCTGTGACTTGCGTTTTCCTTCAGCCGGCTCGTTGATTGGGAATTTGATACGTCCTGTTCCATTCGTCATTACTTTAGACATAAGTGCAGAATATTCTGTTGAGATGTCTTCATCATCGAAATGTTTGAGAACGCTAAATCCAAAAACATTTGCATAATAATTCGTCCATTCATCCATTACTTCTACGTTTCCGACGATGTGATCCACACCAATTAATCCAGAAGATGGAGCTTTAATCCAGTCTTCATATGCCTTAAATCCTGGTAAAAAAGGACCTTTGTAATCTATGTTTTCAACAAGTGTGTGAATCGTATCACCGTATGTGCCAATAATGGCTTTTTTTACTTTGCCGTTTTCATCTTCTTCCACCCAAGGCTCCTGGATGGCAATACCGCCGCGCTCAATTGCACCTGCGTATGTTTTTTCCAGATCTTTTACAAGAAGAGCGATATCTTTGACCCCTTCTCCGTGTTTTTTAATAAACTCAGCGACACTCGTGCTGTCTGACAGTGTCCCAGTTAAAACTAAACGGATGTCCCCTTGTTCCAATACATAAGAAACAAGCTCGCGACTTCCAGTTTCAAGCCCTTTATAGGCTATTAGTTTAAAACCAAATGCCTTTGCATAATAATAGGCAGCTTGTTTTGCGTTTCCTACATAAATTTCAATGTAATGATAATTTTTTACAGGAAAAATTTCTTCTTTCTTTGTTTTAGGTGTCTTCATTATTTTTTTAGCCATGTTAAACACTCCTCTAAGATTAATAGTTTTACAAACAGAATTTTTAACAATTTCTATGATAAAACCCATAATATTACATTACTTTTTTTGGTGCAAATACATGTTTTAACGCGTTTATTGTTTATGGATTTAGGGTATTGGGACTTTACTGTACTAACGCAAAAGCGCGTTTAGGTAGATTCTTGAATGTTTTTTGAACATTCAGTTAATATACTAACAAAACTAAAAAGGAGTGTTGAAAACGGAAATTTATGTTAAATTTTGCCCTTGTAATTTCGAGGATGATTTGGAATTTGTGAAAGAACGGTTAATGGAGCGCAGTGATGTGAACGTTATTGAAGAGCGATGCTTGCTTTATTGTGGACAATGTTTGGTTGAGCCCTTTGCTCTTGTAAATGGCGATAATATTACAGCAAATGAGGCTGATGAACTGCTTGTGAAAATTGAAGATTATGTGGAGAAAATCAAGCAGGAAGAGCTTATAGGTGCGAATAAAAACTAATCAACTTCAGCCCACTGCTAAAAGTAATGTATAATTAAATTATAACCATGCCCCCTCTACTCATGTTCCTAAATAGGCATTTGATGGAGGGGGTTTTTGTGCAAGAATGAATATCTTTGTCGCAGTAAACCATAGAATAATTCCAAGCGATAAATTTGTTGGAGGAGATGTGTAATGACAGCGATCATTGGAAAAAAATTTAAAGATGGAATATTAATTATGGCTGACAAAAGAATTACATATCGGGGGACGCAGGAAGTTTACGACAATGAAAAAAAAATATTTGTATTAAACAAACGTTTACTATTTGCCTATGCGGGCGTTAAAAATATAATTGATATCGGTTTAGACCAATTGATTAACTATTCTAATTCGACGGATTCACTTGAAGATATTATTCATCATTCTCAAAAAATATTTAGATCCTCATTAGATTTTTTTAAAAAGTCGTACCCTACACAGGGGTATGCTACAGTATATGTTTTAGCAGGTTTTAATGACCATAGCGAAACGTTTGTCTTTTATTTTTCCTCTGATGATGATTTTCAAAAAAAATATCCACTCGAATTTTTCTTCAAAGCATTTCCAAATACAGAAACATTGAACCTTCGTGCTTATTTAACGAACGAGGTTGATTGTTCCAACAATGATGTAAACTATTTTATCCAAAAGTTCTCTTCAGCCATAAGAAAGATAAACAATAATATGGTTGGAAATACGGCTTATTCCATATTCTTATCTAGAAAGGGAGTATGGGATTCAAGTAGTCATAACGGAAGAATCCTACACATCCAAAGCTAGTTTCTTGGATTCTGATTTTTTACCCACTTATGAAAAGGGAAAGACTCATACATTCAGTGGAGAACGAATCAAGCGTGGGTTGTATAAAAGCTCGAAAGGAATGTTGATTAACGCTGATGTGAATGGGGCTTATAACATCATAAGAAAAGTAGTTCCAAATGCGTTTGCAAATGGAATAGAGGGGTTGAGTGGTATCCAATCCGCTAATGTGTCAACTCCCCTTGTGTTAAGCGTTCAGTAAATTGATTCGATACACAAGAAACCCCCACTTCAAGGAAGCTCGTTAGGGCGAGTAAGTGGGGGAGTGTTCATATACTCTTCTTCGCTTCAAAGTATCGATCATAGGCTGTCCGAATTGCTTGGATAATGGCCCGTTGCTCGCTAGCAATATATCTTTTTTCAATTTGCTTAGA
>SMEO01000060.1_pt1 | contig 26172 bp, 25 predicted proteins | sample 2456251 | NCBI WGS metagenome assembly SMEO01 (sample SAMN10132594, study PRJNA489261) | soil metagenome | isolation source: day1 control-silt loam soil ammended | place: USA | reverse complement strand
AGGAACTGTATACTACTAATCTTCAGAAGCTAGTACAAGACAGAGATGCAGAATTCGAAGATACATTGGATCAGCACATTACTACTGCTTTACAAGCTGGAAAAGAAGGCACGATGGACAAGGTTGTTGTGAAGCAATTATTTGATAAACTAATGCAAAAAGTATTTTATACAACGATTAAACATGATTTTACTGAAGTAGAAGAAAAATGGGGTAATAAAGAAGAAGTAGCAAAGGAAATTGAGGAAGCGAAGGGATATTACGCAATCCTTCAGTCTACAGTAGAAAAACGTGATGCCGCATATGGAACAAATATGGTGGACGCGATTGCTGGTGGATTTGATGAGATGGAGAAAGCGGTAGAAGCGGGAGATCAATTAGGCTTCATGCTTGGTAAACAAGTCGTGGATAAAACGCTTATGAAAACATTCTATTATGCAACGGGTGCCGTTCCAAATGGTTATGCAACAAAAGTGGCAGAGGCGGCAAAAAAGGATAAGGAAGAAGCAAAAGTGGAACAAGCAGAGGGTTGGGCTTTCTATCAATCTCTATTCAGTTATTTGAATAAGCATGCTGAAGAAGAGGCAGCCTTCATTCAACAGCAATTTGATTTACAAACAGATATTTCAAAATTAAATCCTGAAGAGGTAAATAAAGCATTTGTTCGTGGATTCTCTAAAATCGCACTTGATGAATATAAAGAGAGTCAAGAATTTTGGGGACAAGATAAATCTCCAATTACAGCATTAGAAGGTGCTCTATTTATCGACATCATTGGTGAAGATATTAAAGGATTGATTGGTGAAGCAGAATATAGTAAATTGACAGAAACAACACAACAATATTTAGAAGCTGCTAAAGCAAAAGATAAAAAAGCTGGCGAGCCATTGCTGAAAGAAATTCAAGCGACTTTACAAACAGCCATTGAAAAGGCAGAATAATAATTAGTTTGTTGGGAATGAAGCCTTGTGAAAATAACAAGGTTTCTTTCTATGTTTATACAGTTATACTGATTAGGAGATAGATTCACAGCAATGGAGTGTGCATATGAAGATTATTGTAACAGGTGGTGCAGGCTTTATCGGAAGCCATCTTGCTAAGAAACTCATTGGAGAAAATCATGAAGTATATGTCATAGATTGTCTTCATTCATATTATTCACCTGAAAGAAAGAGGAAACAGTTGGAGCATGTTGCGAGTTACGGGTCATTTCACTTTATACAAATGGACCTGTTAGAGAGAGAAGAAACGGTAGCAGTATTTAAACAAATATCTCCACATGTAGTTGTTCATTTAGCAGCTTTACCTGGTGTAGCCTATTCAATTGAAGAACCTCTTACATATGTTGATTATGATATTAAAGCAACGATTAACGTGCTGGAGGCTTCAGGAAAGGCGGGTGTTTCTAAAGTGGTGTTTGCCTCTTCCTCATCCGTTTATGGAAATCAAGCTGGGCCCTTTAAGGAAGAAATGGCAAATGGAAACGTAATTTCACCCTACGCTGCTTCGAAATTCTCAGCTGAATCCTTTTGTAAGGTATATGAGTACATATATGGCTTTCAAGTAAATATATTAAGATTTTTTACAGTATATGGCCCATGGGGACGCCCTGATATGGCAATCGGCAGCTTTATTAAAAAGTTAATGAACGGGGAGAAAATTACCCTTTTTGGTGAGGGGCGGGCTCGTGATTTTACCTATATAGATGACATCGTGAATGGAATTTATTTGTCAATCAATAAGTTAACAAAAAGTGAAGTAATTAATATTGGATCTGGTAGACCAATTATGATGGATACCCTATTAATTGAATTGAAACGTCATTTCCCTGACATGAAAATAAAAAGAGAAGCTTCTCGCTTAGGAGACGTTGTCAATACGTGGGCAAATATCGAAAAAGCCAAACGATTATTAGGCTATGAACCAAAAGTAGACTTTAGTAACGGGATATCAGAAACAGTGAAATGGGCTAAGGAAAATGAAACGATTCTTTAGGCTGGGTCCTGCTGTTTTGGTCCTCATTATTTTTACTTTCTTAACTTTTCATTATTTTGATGGAAAACAGCTATGGAACGGTTTAATAGATTTACTTGAGCACCCTGTCTTACTTGTCATCATATTTCTCGTGTATTTCCTTTCCTTTTGTTTAAAAGCATGTGCTTGGCAGCTTTATTTAAAAGGAAAAGTCAGATTTTCTACCTGCCTTTTGGGGATTTTGTATAGTTTATTGGTGAATCACCTATTTCCGATAAAAGTGGGAGATTTAGTGAGGGCCAAAGTGTTAAGTATGAGGGATAACAAGGTAAATGATGAGGAAGCTTTTCATTCAGTCTTTGTATTAAGGTTTCTAGATATGCTTTGCTTAATAGGGATTACTTTGACAGGCTTGTTAAACCTGAATGTAAGCTTTAAAAGCCCTGTATGGGGCATCGTAGCTGCTGTTATTTTTTGTATCATTGTTTTATCCGTCTTACATAAATATTATCCGAATTTTATCCAAAGACAGCTCTCTCTATTTAAACATGCTTTTTCAGGGAGAAATGGCTTGGCTATTGTACTCATTACCTTTTTGAGCTGGGTTTTAGAAGGCGGAATTCTGTATGGTACGGTCCTCGCGCTTCAAGGAGAGCTATCCGTTTGGGGAACGGTGTTTGCAAATAGTATTACCATTGCTGGACAGGTTTTTCAAGTGACACCTGGTGGTATTGGTAATTATGAAAGCTTTCTTGTATTTGCTCTAGGTTTATTTGGATTTCCTCTGACAGAAGGGTATACGATAGCAGTTATAACTCATTTTATGAAATTCGTATTTTCTTATATGACTGGAGCAGTTGTTATATTAATTTATCCTATTTCTTTTAAAACAATGAAAGGATGGGGGAGAGTAAAAGGAGTGAGGAGAAAGTGAAAAGTGCATCAAAATTTGAAAAAGTCGCTGCACGCTGTTGGAACTTATTAAATGAAGGCAAGCCATTTACACCCATATTTGTCGTAGGGACGATGATTTTATTCCATGCTTCAATTTTGGGTACACCACAAGCGATATTAAATCTTTTATTATCTTTTGTTTATGTAATTCCTTTATTAATCATCTATTTTATTTTTGATTTTCCACTTTTTTTAAGGAATTATTTGTGGATTCCTTTAGTTATTTTTGTAATCATTTGGAATGATATTGATATATCACTTGCGTTATTCTCAGTAGCCCTCTATTTCTTTTTTACGGTATTTTTTTGGGGAACCTTATACTATCACTTGAGAATAGGGACTTCATGGTTGAATTTTACTCGTTTTTGGAAACTAGTTTTAAAAAATAGTGATTCGACCAGTGGTAATGCTCAAGAGCAATTGCCCAAGTTTTTATTAATCTTGTCTATTTGGGAAATGATTTTTGAAACAAATCGAGCTGGTGGGTCCTTTAGTATTCAATCTCTTGTAATTTTTTATGCTTTTATACTCGTATTTTCCTACATTCTTCACCGATATTTATTTGATTGGAAGCCAAAAGCATATGAAACCTACTCAAAAGATCAGGGGCCGCAACCGGGAAAAGCCATTTCCGATAAAGTCATTGTGATTGTAGTGGATGGGATGAGAAAGGAACGGTTTTATGAAGCCAATACGCCTTTTTTAGATTTCTTAAAAGATAATGGCACAGAATATATGAATATGGAAACCGTCTATCCTGCAAGAACCGTTGTTTGCTTTAGCTCGATGTTCACAGGGACCTATCCATTTGAGCATGGGATTACCTCCAACATGGTTTGGAAATTAGGAATTAAAGTAGAAAGTATTTTTGATTCATTAAGAAAAGTGGGCAAAAAGGGTAGACTCCTGGGAATCGCTCATTTGGTGGATTCGATGGGGGATGATGTGGAAACCGTCACCGCGGTCATGCATAAAGATAAAGCTGACACTAATATTATGGAAAGAGCAAAGAAAATCATGAAAGAACAGGACCCCGATTTGTTTATTGTTCAAATGATTGGAACAGATCAAACCGGTCACAGTCAGGGAGTTTTATATGATGAATATTTGCAAAGAATCCATGAAGCAGATGTGTTAATTGAAGATTTCGTTTCTTGGCTGGAGAAGGAAGGCAAAATGGACAATACGACTTTATTTATCTGTGCTGATCATGGACAAGCCGATGGAATTGGCGGACATGGCCATTTAGATGAAGGGGAAAGATATGTGCCATTTATTGTTCACGGGCCCCATATTGAAAAGGGGAAAAAAGTCCAAGAAAAGCAGAGCCTCGTGTCCTTGGCACCAACCCTATCCTACTTATTGGGTGCTCCTTTCCCTAGTCACAGCCGGGGAAAAGTATTGGTAGATGCGATTTGTCAGAAGGAAGAGGATTAAACATGGGTAAACAGAGAGTTATTGTTTTCTTGCCCGCATATAATGAAGAAGAATCCATTGGACAGGTTATCAAAAATATTCCTAGACATTTTCATCATCAAGTTGAGCTTAAAGTTCTAGTTATAGATGATGGGTCACAGGATCATACAGTTCATGTAGCAAAAGAAGCGGGAGCAGATTATATTGTTAGTTTTGAGAAAAACAGAGGGTTAGGAGCAGCCGTTCGAGCGGGCTTAAAGGAAAGCTATGAAAGAGGTGCAGATATTGCGGTCATGATAGATGCAGATGGAGAGTATCCCTCTAGTCAGATACCAGATTTGTTGGCACCTATTTTTAAAGGCGAAGCGGATTACACGATGGGTTCCCGTTTTTTGGGAACGATAAATGGAATGAAGCTTCATCGCCGTCTCGGTAATTATTTCTTTACCTTTGTTCAGAGTTTGTTACTTAGAAGGTGGATTTTTGATGGACAGTCTGGGATGAGGGCTTTTACAAGAGAAGCGCTTGAACATGCTGAAATCGTCCATGATTATAATTATGCACAAGTATTAACACTAAACCTTGTGAGGAAAGGTTTTAGGGTTAAGGAAGTTCCTATTTTATACCAGGTTCGTTCAACTGGAGAATCTTTTATTACTTTTAAAGGCTATCTATCATCCGTGATTCCGGCCATTTGGAAAGAAGTAAACAGACCAGTTCAAAAAGTAAAGATTGATGTAAATGCTCATCGGTTAAAGAATATGGATGCATATAAAAGTTATGGAAATAAAAGGAATAATGTGTTTATCGAAAATAGAAATTGACAAAGTAAATGATAATAAATATCATTATCATATAGGAGGATAATAGATGAAAAAACTTTTACTATCTTGTTTTATGTTAATTTTGGTACTAGCTCATTCGTTCCCCCTTTCTGCTAAAGCCTATACATATGGAGATCCAAATGAGGAGGCAGTGGCAGAGGTATATAAAAAAATGCTGATTGAACTAGACAAAAATCCTCCAGACTATGCAACTGCGGAAAAGCATTTTAACACCGTCAAAGAAGAAATTGATATGCATATGGGACCGGAGCCGTCTAAAGTTATTCTTCAGAATCTTGAAAATAAGGATAAAGAACAAACGATTAATAATATGGACCAACTCCTTGTGCTAAATATCGCAAGGCGCTTGGAAAATATCGATAAAAACTTTTCGGAGTATGAAACGAGCAAGCGTTTATTAGCAAAGGGATTTGCCACATATGAGGCATTATCTCCAAAAGTGGAAGCCAGAAACCCTGAAATGGATAAACAAATTAAGTCAGAATTTGATAAAGCACTAAATGCATTAGGAAATCCAGGACTTTTCGGTGTTGGCCAAAAAGAAGCGGATCAAAAGGCGTTTGATGCTAGTAAAGATCAAATATTTTCTTTACTCGAAAAAGAGTTTAATTTAAAGAGTTTAAAGGTTGGACATTTTACAGAGTCTTCTACGGATGCTAGCAGTCAAGAAAAGGATTGGACAGATCTCTCCAATTTACGAAATTGGCTTCCATTAGTGATCATTGTTGTCATCATTGTCGCTATCGTCGTTTTTACAATCCGTAAAAGAAAAATGAACTCATAAAGATATATAAGGACGTCCACGTTCCTAATAAGGGAGTTTACACTTTTTGACGTGTATTGGTGTCTAGCTCTACCATACGTCGCCAAACGAGCGCATTAAGCTTTTCTTATGGAGAGGAGAACAATCTATGGAGATACAAGCTTTATTAATTACCTTCCGTGAAGTCCTAGAAGCGTTGCTTATTGTAGGCATTATTACAACCTATCTAAAAAGAATAGGTCATAGCCATTTTACAAAGTATGTTTGGCTAGGAGCAGGTCTTGCTGTGCTAGCTAGTGTTGGTGTAGCGATGCTATTCCAGGTTGTATTAACAGGCTTTGCTGCAATGGGCAGCGAGATGTATTTGAAGATAGGAATTATGTTGATTTCTGCCGTGTTGTTGACCCAAATGGTTTTCTGGATGTCGAAGCACAGCAGAGATATGAAAGGCAATATGGAAGGTAAAATGAATCAGTTTATTACAACGGGCAATGTAGTGGGAATGGTCATTCACTCATTTCTAGTTGTCCTTCGTGAGGGAGTTGAGACTGTTTTCTTCTTTGCAGCCATTACCGGTGGAAATATTGGCGCTGCTATGAAAGGCTGGGGTGCTATTACAGGAGTGATCATTGCTGCTGTTGTTTGTTATTTTTTCTTTAAAGGAACGATGAAAGTTTCTCTTAAAACTTTCTTTAAAGTAACAGGTGTTTTTATCATATTGATTGCGGCAGGTCTCTTAGTTCAGGCGATATCAATGATGCAAGATTTAAATATAATTGGAAGTGTAATACCGCACTTATATGATTTAACTTGGTTTCTGCCAGAACATCCAATTGATTATGATCATTATTTACGTGATCACGGGGTTGCTCCTATTCTATCAGGAGATATTGGTATTTTTCTTAAAGCATTATTCGGTTATGCTTCTATGCCATCCGTAGAAGAGGTCATTGCCTATGTTGGATACTTTGTTGGAATCTATTTACTAACATCATTTAAGTCACAAGAAAGCAATGAGAGTTCTAAAAAGAAAGAACAAGAAAAAAAATTAAAAGTACAGGCAAAATAAAGTGAAACTTCCATCAGTGGGGGGGTTCTTCATCCCCCACCTATCTTCTTTGGATACTCAGAATCTTGAGGTGGAGGTCTTACTGCCCGTTAAGGCGGGATAAAAATTATTTTTCTCTCTGACAAAAGTACAAGGTGTTTCCTTGTGCTTTTTCCATGTAAATAGACCGTTATCTATACTCTAATTTATGTGAACAGCTCATTAATTTAGGAAATGGTGATCATGAATGGAAAAGAAAGATCAATTGGATACACCAAACATATTACATATAGGTATTACTCTTATTAGCCTATTTTCAATAACGTTTTTATTTTGGACTCAATTAACTCATGTCAATGCTTTTGCTTCTACATGGGATCAGGTGGATTTTGCACTTGCCTTAGATCGATATGATTTGATGGCAATGCAACCTCATTTCCCAGGGTACCCCTATTTTATTTTAGGTGGGTATTTTATTCATCAGTTTGTTGAAAATGAGGCAGCTTCACTGACTGTTTTTAGTATTTTGTTTTATTTGAGTGCTTTGTTCCCCCTGTATAAACTTGCACGGAATTATGTTTCAAGGTCATATAGTTTATGGATTACTTCTATCATCTACTCCTCAACCTACATTTTGATAATTGTCAATCAACCCGTATCAGAAGGAGCTGCTCTTGCTGCCCTTTGGTGGTATTTTTGGAGTATCCAAGTAGCAATGAAAAATATGGGTATAGTTATAAATAGTTTACCATCATTCTTTTTAAGTATATTGTTAGGCATTCGTTTATCCTATATACCTTTAGCTATAGGTTTATTATTCCTATTTTATAAGAAGTGGAAGAATAAACTAATTACAAATAAACAAATCGTTGGCTATTTGATATGGACGGTTATGTGTCAGTTTATATGGATCGCAGCTCTTGTGTTTTCTGAAGGAAGTCTGAAAGGATTTGTAAAACTTTCTTTGGCTTTTACTAGCGGTCATTTTAATGATTGGGGTAACACGGCTGTTACTAGTGATGTATCCATTCTAGAGAGAATAAAAATATTAGTATTTGATAATGTATTATGGACGGGTATTTCCATTCAAACGATTTTGTTATCCGTTTTATATGGCCTACTTTTTAGTTTGTTTATATTGTTATTCAAATGGAGTAATCTAAAAACAGATTTCTCTCAACAATTAGCATGTATCATGGGTATTTGTTATTTAATTTGGGCTATTATTGCACAAAATATTGATAAACCTAGACATATACTTCCTCTAGTTATACTTCTTCTTTTTATCGTATTAACTAATGTATTAAAAAAGATTAGGCACTCTGTAATATACATTCTTTGTAGTCTAATCTTGGTTTCACAAACTTATTATTCATTTATGTTGATTAAACAGCAAGCAAACGAACTTCCAGCCACATATCAACTAGCTCACTATTTACAGTCTTTTGATCAATCAGCGATTGTTTATGCATGGGAAGAGACGAGAACTTTGCAGTATATGAATAGTACAATTTCTTATAAAAAGATACAAACCTATGAAGTTTTTTTACATGATATATCCTATTATCCGAAAAGAAAAATTTTAATAACCAATAAGGTAGTAGAAGGGTTTAAAGCACAGGGCATAAACTTAACTGGTAAGATTAATAAAATAAAGGAGTTTCATTCCAATCCTATTTATGACCCTTTATATAATGATATTGTGTTGTATGAGTGGAACAAATAAAATGGAAAACTGCCTAATAAGGCTCTCTTGTCTAATTATATAAACAAATCTTTATGTTATCGTTATCATCTATGGTTGCTAGTAAAATGTCGTGTATGTCAAGATTGTATGTATTTTTTAATTCGTTTTTCAGCCAGCTTTCACTTTTTCCAGTTTGATGTAATTCTTCAGAAAGAATTTTACCTTCTTTAATAATTGTCTGAGGAAAATGAAAGGGTTTTGTTGCTAGCTGTAAAGTTGATGGCGTCACTGTTTGATATTGGGAGTTTAAAAAAATAGATAATGTTCCATCTGCTTCCCATAATGCAAGTGCTACTTTATCAATCTCGTCAATTTTTTCTTTCCTAAGCTCTGCTAATAAGACATCGATAGAAATCCTTGCTTTTGCTAAATTTTTAAAAACAATTTTTCCATTTTCAATGAGGGGGAACGCAGGAGCATTAATTAAGTTTCGAAGCTTTGTCCATTTAAGAGTGGAAAATACTCCAATTAAATATAAAATGACCATTACCGTTATCGTAATCATAGATCCCTTCATTCCTAGTTCTTCATCTGATAAGGGATGGGCAATAATGTTGCCAATCGATAAGGCCATTATAAAATCAAGTATACGTAACTGAGAAATTGAGCGTTGCCCCATTATTCTTGCTACAAAGAGTAAAAAGAAAAAAGATACTATGGCTCTAATAATCCACTGAATAGCTGTTAGGGATTCTTGACTATAAAAGAAGTCCATTTACCTTCACGTCCTTACATACTGTAATCGGGTGGTATAGTTAGTATGTTCTGCAAATGCCTGATTATGAGAACTAATGTAAGTGAACTTTTACATCATTGAATATAAATGATGTCAATATTACACATAACTGTACATATTTTTCGTGATACAATAAGAGAAAATAGGTAGATTGAACAATCTCAAATGAAGAGGTGCCATGGTGAAGAGAAAAGGAATAGCTTTAATCGTAATGACATTTTTATTAATTGTTGCTGGTTGTACATCAAAAGACTATGAATCTAATATGGAGCTGGGCAAAGAACAAGTACAAGCAGAGAATTATCTAGAAGCTTATGAAGCATATACGTCTGCGTATAAAGACAATGAAACGAGTGAAGCAAAAGAATTGAAGGAATTATCAAAGCTCTTAGCAGATGGAATCAATCAATTCAAACAAAAAAACTACGAAAAGGCTCTTACTTACTTTGAAAAAGCCGCTGGTTATGATGCAAAAACAAAAGTAGGTAAAGTATTAGTATCGAAAGCAGATGAGTGGGTAACTAAGGTGGATAATGCTCAATCTGATTCTACACCTTCAAAGGAAGGACAATTAGGGCCTGAGGATCCTGCTACACTCGAAGAAGGAAATATGGAAGGAACTGACGGGACGGGGACAGAGAATCCTGAACCAAATACAGAGAATCCTAAGCCAGATACAGGGGGTTCTGATGGAAATAATAATGGTAGTACGATTTCAGTAAAAGAAGCGGAACAATTAGTAAAGGATTTTATTGAAATTAAGGATTACCCGCAATTAAGCGTACAATATGATCATGATGATGAAAAGGGAGATTATATTTTTCAGGTTTTTGAAAGCGTGGAAGACGGTCAGGGTGGCCATACGGCTACATGGGGCTGGTATGGAGTCAATCCCAAAACAAAAGAAGTATATGACATTATGTAAAAAATAAGGAGCCATCTAGGATGATGGCTCCTTATTTTTAGATTTCGTTTAAGAATTCCCTAACTGCATCTGCCGTTTTAGCGTTTGCACTATGCAAATGAGCAAGCTTTTCACCATTTTTAAATACTAATAATGAAGGAATTCCCATTACATTTTGTTCTTCAGAAATTTCGGGGAACTCATCACGGTCAATAGTAAACCACTGTTTATCTTGATTCTCTTCTGTAATTTCATCAATAAACATGCCTAAACGTTTACAGTCAGGACACCAAGTTGTTGTAAAAACACCAATTGTTAATTCATCCTGAGAAATTTGTTCACGATATTCTTGCTCTGATTTGACTTGTTTCATGTTTTTTCCCCCAATATCATCATTTTTTATACAGAAAGATTGTACTGCTCACGAATGACGTCAATGACGTTAATTAATAGTTGAATATCCTGATAGTTTTTCATTAATAAAGTCCCACCTTGAATCATAGCTATTAGCGCTTGAGCCCTTTTTTGGGAATCTATAGTGGAGTCAAGTTGACCTTGCTTAATCATTTCATCTAAAGCTTCTTTTACACATCCTATCCAACGTTCGAAAAACTGCTGGATTTTTTGGCGAAATTCTTCTTCATGCTCACTCATTTCAATAGCTAAATTTCCAATTGGACAGCCCGACTTTTTTTCAGCTTCTGCATGAGAGTGGATGGCCCATTCCAGCATTTTGCTTAATCTTACATGTGGTTCGTCTGTTGATTGGAGAATTTCCACAATTAATTGCTGATTCCATTCTTGTATTAAATCTTCAACAACGGCTACTCCAAGATCATATTTTGAAGAAAAATAATAATAAAATTGTCCTTTTCCAATATGAGCGGCTTGAAGAATATCATTAATCGAAGTTGCTTGATAACCTTTAGAATGTATTACATCTCTAGCTATAGAGATGATTTCTTGTTTCTTGGACAATATAATCATTCTCCGTAGCTTTGAATCATATTAGCCATATGTGCATAAGCTCCACCTGCAAGTAAAGCAGAAGCTACCAAAACTGCTTCTGAAAGCTCTTCATTTGTGGCTCCAGCTTTTGCAGCATTTTTGGTGTGAACGTCAATACAATATGGGCATTGAGTGGCATGTGCAACAGCTACCGCAATGATTTCCTTGAATTTTGCGCTTAATGCGCCTTCTTTCACCGCTGCGGCACTAAAATTTGAATAGCCTTTAAAACCATCGGGTGCATTTTTTCTTAAATTTCTAAGATTTTTTAAATTAGATCGATTGTAGAGCGTATCAGATGCTTCAGAATTTAATGCATTTTGCATATGTGTACTATGGGTTACTGCACCGCCAGCTTCCACTCCAGCTACTACAAATACTGCTTCTACTAATTCTTTAAGGGAAGCGCCTTCCACCTTTGCTTCCTTGGTATGTGAATCAATACAATACGGGCACTCAGTTACATGGGCGATAGCAACTGCAATAATTTCTTTTTCTTTTTTAGTGAGAGAACCTTCCTTAAATACCTCGCTGTTAAATTCCGAAAATGCTTGTAATTGGTCAGGGGCTAACGTTTTTAGTTGACTAAGACCTTTTACATTCTCTTTTTCATAGTAACTGTTTGACATGATCAACATCCTCTCATTGTTTTGTTTTTGGTTATGAAATAATAAATGAACAAAGAAGTTACACAACATAGCTCTTATTCAAAGGGAAGTCCCTCAAAAAATCATTTAACTTTAGAAATAAATGACATTCTTCCATTAATGATTTGTTGAGGACTTGTTAATTGAAAGCTATTTACTGCATCTGAGTAATCAATTTTTAAGTCTTCATCAAAATACATTAGATTTGATTTCTCAATTAAAACAGGACAATCATTTGTATCAAATAAAACGTTATTAGCATCATCTTTTGATGAAACAAACCACAAAGTAGGTACTCCTGTATCACATGCTAGCCCATCAGTTACATATTGGATTTTTAAATATCCTTTTTCTTCACCGATTTTATTGTTCAGTTTATCTATTGCCTTTTCTGTAATCATGATGTTCATTTGATACACCTCTTTATTGTTTATTTTTCAACATTAGTGTTTCCTATACTGACTAAAAAACACCTTTCATTGTACCTACCGTTTGGTACAATGAATAACTTACCATATTTAAGAAGCAATTACCAAGAAAGAAGACTGAGTATTGTTGTTAAGAATTTCTTAAGGTTTCTCCATTATGATGAACTCATACAAAGTTTATTTATTAGGAGGAATAAAAGATGGAACCAGTAAATGAAGAGCAAGTTACACCTGTTACACCGCAAGTGGAGAAGAAAAAAGAAAAACCAAAATATTTAATGACTTCACTTATATCAAGTACTGTGGCAGCCTTAATTACTTCATCTGTCTTTGTATTTGCCAGTGATTATTCAGACAAAAGTCAATCATCTAATGTAACAACACAACAAACAACAGCGACATCAAGTTCAAATACAAACGTAGCAAAAATGAGTACTAGTAGTAATACTTCTACTTCGATGGCAGATATTGTAGAAAATGCCTCAAAAGCAATTGTTGGTGTTGTAAACTATCAAGTATCAACTACACCAGATTTTTTTGGTAGACCAGCATATATCCCAAATAATCAAAATAGTGAACCAGTGGAAAGTGGGACTGGTTCAGGTGTTATTTGGAAAAAAGAAAATGGAAAAGCATATATTATAACAAATAATCATGTAATTGAAGGAGCAACTAAAGTTGAAATATCTTTGTATAATGGCAAGAAGACGACAGCAAAGGTAGTAGGTGCTGATGCGTTAACAGATTTAGCTGTATTAACCATTGATGACTCTTATGTAAGCCAGACGCTCACTTTTGGGGACTCTGATCGCATTCGCCCTGGAGACAGTGCATTAGCTATAGGAAATCCACTTGGACTGGATTTCTCCCGTTCGGTAACTCAAGGAATTGTTAGTGCAACAAATCGGTCAATGACTGTTGATACTTCTGATGGAACGTGGGAATTAAATGTTATTCAAACAGATGCTGCTATTAATCCAGGGAATAGTGGTGGGGCATTGATTAACTCGAGTGGAGAAGTGATTGGGATTAACAGCATGAAAATCTCTGAAAGTGGGGTAGAAGGCTTAGGGTTTGCGATACCTAGTAACGATGTGATTCCAATTGTGAATGAGCTTATAAAAAACGGGAAGATCACACGCCCATACTTGGGTGTCAGCTTAACAAACGTAAGCGAAATTCCTCAATACTATCTGCAAAATATTCCTAAGGCAGCACAATCAGGTGTTATGGTAACAAGTATTGATAACCGTTCAGCAGCATCTAAAGCGGGATTCCAACAGCAAGATATAATTGTATCCGTTGATGGTGTAAATGTAAGTTCAGGAGCAGAATTGCGCAAACAACTTTATAGCAAGAAAATAGGTGACAAAGTTTCATTTACGGTATACCGTGGAACGTCAAAGAAAACATTAACGGCTACATTACAAAAATAAAGGCTAGTTATTAATATGGTGTTAAAAATACCACTGAATGCAATCGTATTTAGTGGTATTTTTTAGAGTATTAAATTAGAATTATATAAAGATTGAAGTAATTATCTTACTTTTCAGTAGTCATTATGATAAGGCTTTCTATTAAGTGATAATAATCTTCAGTTTACTCTTGATATACGGCATTAAATAAGTTAATAATGAAGTTAGTAACTTGATTGGAGGGACCTATATTGAACAATTTAGCTAAACAGTTGAATGACAAGATTTTAGAAAACAATCCAAATATATATGACATGTTATCAGAGCTTGGTAAGAATTTATATTATCCAAAAGGAATTCTTAGCCAAAGTGCAGAAGCAGGGAAGAAGGCTACTCGTTTTAACGCAACCATCGGTATTGCTACTGAAGGTAACGGCCCAATGCACTTTAAACATATACAGGATCATTTTGTTGGTTATGAACCAAAGGATATTTATCCATATGCTCCACCTTCAGGAAAACAGCCTTTACGTGAAGCATGGAGAGAAAAACAATTAAAAGACAATCCATCTTTAAAAGGTAAAAGTTTTGGATTGCCAATTGTTACAACTGCGCTTACACATGGATTGAGTATTGTATCTGATTTATTTGTGGATGAAGGAGATACGCTTATTATACCTAATAAATATTGGGGAAATTATAATTTAGTATTTAATACTCGTAGAGGCGGAAATGTTGTAACATTTGAATTATTTGATGAAAATCAACGTTTTAATGTTGCGTCTTTTAAAGAAGTTCTATTAAAACAAAAAGAAGCAGGGAAAGCGCTCGTATTATTGAACTTTCCAAATAATCCAACGGGCTACACACCTTCAAAAGAAGAAGCAGACGGAATTGTTTCTGCATTATATGAAGCTGCAGAGGCAGGAATCAATATCGTTACTCTTCTAGATGATGCCTATTTTGGCTTGTTCTATGAAGACTCCATAAAAGAATCTATATTTGGACAATTAGCAGGTTTACATTCACGAATTTTACCTATAAAAATTGATGGAGCAACGAAAGAAAATTATGTTTGGGGATTACGAGTAGGCTTTATTACATATGCAGCTGAAAGTGAAGATGTTTTACATGCGTTGGAAGAAAAAACAAAAGGGATTATTCGTGGAGCTATTTCAAGTGGTCCACACTTATCACAAACGATTATCTTAAAATCTCTACAATCAGAAGATTTTGCTCGTGAGAAAAAAGAAAAATTTGATATCATGGCAGCTAGAGCAAGAAAAACCAAACAAGTGCTACAACAAGATAAATTTAATGAGGATTGGACATACTATCCATTTAACTCTGGATACTTTATGTGTTTACAGTTGAAAAATGTGAATGCGGAACAGCTTCGTGTTCATTTGTTAGATGAATATGGTGTTGGTACAATCGCGATTAATGATACTGACCTAAGAATTGCCTTCTCTTGTGTCGAAGAATCAGATATAGAAGAGCTATTTGATTATATCCAAAAAGGTGTTAAAGATCTTACAGTTGTAAGTAAATAATACTTAAGTATGTTTTTTTCGTAGATTGAGACAAGTAAAAGAGTTTATTGGTACATTCCGGTAAACTCTTTTACTATTTGTAATAGGAAAAAGCTAGGTATATCGTCAGAATATTTTCAAATTTTAGAAGGCGCTATTAAGAAAAGAATAGTATAATTAAGGTGCATACTGAGGTCCTCAAAGATTAAGGATAGTTATCCTCTTTATAATGAGAAATCAGAGGAGATCGTAAACAAGTACACTATAATTTTAAATAGAATTTAATATAAGGAGGCGATTCTCATGCGCAGATGGTTAAATAACTTAATTTATGTCATCATCGCAATAGTAAGTTTGGGTTGTACGATGCAGGGAATACAGTGGCAATCAAAAAATGAAAAGAAAAAGGCTAAGAAGAGCCTGAATAATAGTGGAAAATATTCGCTTTATTAAACAATATTTTTTCAGTAATGATCAGAACCCCAAAATAGTGGACTTTGTTTTGTCCAATATTTTGGGGTTTTCTATGTACTGCGTTCTTATTTTTAATAGAGTTTCTCATGAAAAGGCTAAAATTCAATGATTATTATGAGATTTTTAAGTTATATTCTGAAAAATAATGGATAGATTAAAAGGTATACATGATGATTAATAAAGTTGTCAATATATTTATTGATTTTTTATGGAAATAATTGACAATTTTGTGAAATGGTTTAATATATATTAGTAAGGAGGATGATTTGATGGGAGCGAAATCAGAAATTCTAACGGCGTTAAAATGGACGTGTGGTACGGCGAATATAATCGGTTTATTGATTTTTTTTATGAGTATATTTGTAAACGATTACAATAGAGATTATATCTTAACGATTATTGGCTTAACAATTCTAATTAGTGCCTCCGCAATCTTTCTTATTGGTATACTATTTGTCGCTACAGAAGAAATGGTGTTGAATACGGAAAAGGGTGAAAGGAAGATTCCATTCAGTCCTAAGGTTATTCAATTAAATAAAGCAGCAGCATATGCAAAAAGAAAAAGAAGAGCATCAAATTAATTGAGCTCTTCTTTTTCTTTTCTATTATCCGATGTCCCAAACCATAGTTAGCATTGTACCTAGTACAGTTACAATGGCAAAGAATATCATATACCAAACATTGGCGTAAATAGCTGGCTTATCCTCAGATTCCCCAACGTGCATAAACATCACCAATTGAACACTAGCCTGTAAGAAGGCTGTTACTAGTAGAATGGTCATTCCTATTTGATAAGAAAGATCATAAAGAAGTACGGCAAGAGCCACTACTGTAAGAACCAAGGAGAAAATAAATCCCATAACGTGGTGCTTAGGAAATAATTGTCCCATATTACATCATTCCTTTCAAATAAACGAAGCTAAAGATGAAAATCCAAACTACGTCTAAGAAATGCCAGTACAGTGAGAAAATGAACGCTTTATTAGCTGTTTGTGGATTTAATCCACGTTTTGCTACTTGGATCATGATGAATAATCCCCAGAAGAAACCAAGCGATACGTGAGCTCCGTGTGTTCCTAATGTTGTAAACAATACGGATAAGAAGCCGCTTGTTTGGATTGTTGCACCTTCATGGACATAAGTTACAAATTCTGTGATTTCTGTACCTAAGAAGGCTAGACCAAGAGCTAATGTGATACCAAAGAACGTTAACATTGCTTTTTTTCTACCAAGTCGCATTGCATTAATTCCTAAACCAATGGTAAAACTACTTGTTAACAAGACAAATGTTTCAAATAATATAGGTTTGATTTCATAAAGTTCTTGAACTGTAGGGCCATTACCGTAACGACCATAGTAAGCAAAAACCATTGCGAATAATGTTGCAAAAAGGGCAACTTCGGCACATAGGAAAATCCAAAAACCTAAAATCTTTAGTTTATTTTCTTCAGTACTATATTCAAGTGGGAGCGAGTGATTTATTTTCATGCGTTAGCACCTCGCAATTTTTTTTCTGTTTCTTCAATTTCTTTAACGGAAATATGATGTCCGTGATCATGTTCAAATGAACGATAAGCCAAACAAGCAAAAATTCCGATTAAGCAAATGATTGCTAATGGGAACATACTGAATACCATACTGAACCCTCCAACGAAGAAGAGTATACCCATAATAAACGGAGCACCGCTGTTATTTGGCATGTGAATTTCTTCTACTTTATCTGGGAATAAATTAATACCGTTTTTCTTTGCATCCCAGAATGGTTGTGATGAATCAACATGTGCAAGCGTAGCAAAGTTGTATTCAGGTATTGGAGTAGGAGTTGCCCATTCAAGTGAACGTGCATCCCATGGATCAGAACCTACATTTCTTGGCATATAAATAGTACTCCAAACAATGTTATAAACAAGGACTACGAAACCAAGAACTAATCCTACTGCACCTATTGAAGCAACTAAGTTTAATGGACCCCATCCAGTTTCTGCAGAGTATGTGAACATACGACGTGCTTGACCATCTAGCCCAGTGATAAACATTGGGAAGAATGTTACGTTAAAGAAGATGGCAACCATCCAGAATGAAACTTTCCCGATTTTTTCGTTCAACATGAAACCGAAGAACTTTGGCCACCAGTAAATCATACCAGCAATAAACGCATATACAACACCAGGAATTAATGTGTAATGGAAGTGAGCAACTAAGAACATCGAATTATGATATTGGAAGTCGGCACTTGCCATGGCCAACATAACCCCTGTAACCCCACCGATTAAGAAAGTCGGAATAAAGGCCAAAGACCAAAGCATTGGAGTAGTAAATTCAATTTTACCTTTTCGAAGTGTAAACAACCAGTTGAAAATCTTAACCCCTGTTGGAACGGCAATCGCCATTGTTGTAATAGAGAAGATACTGTTTGTTAATACACCTTGACCCATTGTGAAGAAATGGTGAACCCATACAAGAACAGAAAGAACTGTAATAGCAATCATTGAGGCAACCATTGATTTGTAACCATATAGGTTACGACGTGAGAATGTTGAAATGATTTCACTGTAAATACCGAAAGCAGGTAAGATTACAATGTACACTTCAGGATGTCCCCAAACCCAGAACAAGTTGGCCCACATCATATCCATACCACCGTTACCCATTGTGTAGAATTGGGTGCCGAATAGACGGTCCATTGATCCAAATACAAGAGCCATTGCGAATACAGGGAAAACAGCTAAAATTAATACGTTTGTTACTAGAATAGACCATGTAAACATTGGCATTTTCATTAATGTCATGCCAGGTGCTCTCATTCTAAAAATCGTAGTTAAAAAGTTAATAGCAGTAATCAGTGAACCAATACCTGAAAGTTGAATAGAAAGCATATAATAGTTTGTTCCTACGGATGGACTAAACTGCTCACTTGCTAATGGGAAGTAAGATGTCCAACCAGCATCAGGAGAACCACCGACTACGAAAGAGATGTTTAATAACATCGCTCCCCAGAAAAACAACCAAAAACTAAGTGCATTTAAACGTGGGAAAGCAACATCACGTGCACCAATTTGTAATGGTGTAGCGATATTCATTAGACCAAATAGGAATGGCATCGCCATAAAGAGGATCATGATAATCCCGTGTGTCGAGAAAACTTCATTATAGTGTTGCGCATCTAGTAGTGTATTATCAGGAACTGCAAGCTGTGCACGCAACATAAGAGCATCAATAAGACCACGTACAAACATAATCAAAGCAGATGCAATATACATAATCCCAATACGTTTATGGTCTACAGTAGTAAGCCATTCACGCCATAGGTAGCCCCATTTTTTAAAATAGGTTAAGCCTACAATTATAGCAAGTGAAACAACAATGATTGCTATTTGGGAACCTACGATAGCAGGACTTGAATGAGGTACGGCAAATCTATCGAAAAAATCCATACTTGTGTAACTCCTTTCAGAAGTTTATCCTTTTAAATTTTTATTAAAACTTAATGTTTACTATGATCTTCTTCTTCAAAAGAAGGAGTTTTTGTTTCACCTTGAATTAAAGATTTGTGAACATGCCCAGCATTTTCACCTTCAGGAGCTGGAGAAAACTCTAAATGAGTACCAGTGTACGTTGCACGGCCAACAAAATCTGTTTCTAATAATTTATCAAATTTTGCCTCCGTAAGTGGTTCTGCTTTAGCTTTAACTTCTGTTACCCATTTTTCATATTCAGCAGGAGACACTGCTTCGAGATTAAAGATTTGAGATGCAACACCTTTACCTGTAAAGCTTGAATTTCGTCCAGTATATTCTCCTGGTTCATCTGCTAATACGTGAAGCGTATTAACCATGTCGCTCATTCCATACTTTTGTCCAGCAAGCTGTGGAATCCAGAGACTTGAGATTGGTCCAAAAGCATAAATCTTAAATTCAATTGGTCGATTTACTGGAACATATAAGTAGTTAACTGTTTCAATGTTTTCTTCCGGATAACTAAAGTGCCACTTCCAGTCAGATGATGCAGCATAAATAACTAACGGCTTTTCATTTTCATATCCTTTTGGAGTTGCCTCCACTTCATTTAAACTAAATACAGTAACAATGGATAGGAAAGTAACGATAAGTACCGGAATCGCTGTCCAAATCGTTTCAAGAACCATGCTACCTTCAATGTGTGGAGATTCATAGTCTTTAGGTTGTTTAGAAGCACGGTATTTTACTAACATATTAATAAAGAGAGCGATTACAACAACAAAAACAACTATCATTGTCCCAATTGCTATATAAATAGTATTGGTCAAATTTGATGCCATCGGCCCTTTTGGATCAAAAACCGCTACTGGGTTATCGCAGCCAGTAAGCACGGTGGCAATAGTGAAAATAAGAGTCAATAAAGTCCATTTCATTTTCATACAAGTACCCCTTTCTTGTTTTTTTGAAAAATTTTTGAAGTGATTTGTTATTCGAAAATTGTGAGGTGTTCTTCACAATCTCACGATACTATCTTATTCTGATATGAGAAAAAAAACAATGGAAAGTGACATATGTCACAAAATGTTCAATAACAAAAAGTTGAGTTAGTATGAGTGAGCATGTTATTGTATTAAATTTTTTTATTCAAATATAATGAATAGATGTAATTTAAATAAATGTTTGGGGAAGAAGAAGTCTGGTATATTAGTTTAATATAATAAAATTTTATCAGTTTCTTTTTGAATATATTGTGAAGGTATAAAAAATCAACATTTATTTTAGTTAAGTACTACTGTTTAATTTGGAAAGCTTTTATTTTTTCATAAAAAAAAGCAGGTCTCAAATGAGATCCCTGCTTCTTAGTTTTTCCATTGCTTCTTTACTTGAGAAATAGCTAACTGCATAATTTCTTCTTGTGCTGTGTCTCTATTTGCTAATACATTTGTTTGATAGAATTTCCCTTGTAAATCAACTGTCACTGTAAATTTAACCATAATCTTCTTCCTTTCCTTCATGTAATTTTAGTTTGATTAGGAGAGTACTCTTCCAAGCTTGTACTAATTGAGTGGGTGTTATAAGGATGACCCAAGAGGTAATTGCTGAATTTTCCTAATTATCTGATATTTGTGACAATTTGTCAACAATTTCTATCACGGTAATATAAATCATGAAAAATTTATTACTATATATATTGCTTCCATTAGATTCCACATAGTGTTCTATTGACATATATGTGATGGTTTTCTATATTAAATATGTTCATTCCATAGAAACGTTCCTGTTATGGGAGAGGTTCATAGCAACAAACCCTCTATAAAAAACTATGGCTTTGAGTATTTATTTTCAACCATATCTTTGAGGAGATATGGTTTTTTTAATAAGGCTACGGTTAACAATATTATAAAGTGATTATTTGGTAGAAATGAAGCAAAAATCAACTGAGAGATATAACATAGCCTTTAATAAAGGAGGATTTAATATGACTGGAAGAAAAGAAACAGAGTTACAAGATGTTACCTTACTAGGAAATCAAAATACTAAATATTTGTTTGAGTATTCTCCAGAGATCTTGGAGTCGTTCGATAATAAACATCAAAACCGAGATTATTTTGTGAAATTTAATTGCCCGGAATTTACTAGTCTTTGTCCGATGACGGGACAGCCTGATTTTGCAACGATTTATATTAGCTATATACCTGATGTGAAGATGGTTGAAAGTAAATCATTAAAGCTTTATTTGTTTAGTTTTAGAAATCATGGTGACTTTCACGAAGATTGCGTGAATATAATTATGAACGATTTAATAGAATTAATGGACCCACGGTATATTGAGGTTTGGGGGAAATTTACACCACGTGGAGGAATTTCAATTGATCCATATGTGAACTATGGGAGAAAAGGCACCAAGTATGAAAAGATGGCGGATTATCGTATGATGAATCATGACATGTATCCAGAAAAGGTGGACAATCGATAACAGTACTTTTATCGTGATTTGGTTTAGTTATTACCTTTATATATAGGTTCGACTTCCATATTAAGGAGGGCTTGTGTTTTCTATCACAAGTCCACCTGCAAAATACAAATGTACGCTATATGTAGAATTAATGCTTGATTGTTTTGGGAAAACAAGTGATAATAAGAGAAGAAATTTTACTGAATATTTATTACAATGAGGGATGACGTAGTGAAAGTTATTAAATTTGGCGGTAGTTCATTAGCTTCAGGTGAACAGTTAAAAAAAGTATTTAATATAGTGATGGAAGATTCTGAACGAAAATTTGTTGTCGTATCAGCTCCAGGTAAAAGAAATTCAGATGATATTAAAGTAACGGATTTGTTAATTGCTTGTGCTGAGCGTCAGTTAAATGGTGAAAACGGCGAAGAGTTATTAGAAGAGATCATTGAACGTTATGCAAGTATTGTTAGAGAATTAAATATTCCGGAAGCCATTCTTACAAGAATAAGAGAAGACTTATTAGCACTACTTCATGCAGACCAAAGCAAACCGAATAGTTATCTTGATGCATTAAAAGCAAGTGGAGAAGATAACAATGCAAAGCTTGTTGCTGCGTTTTTCCAAAGTCAAGGGATCGATGCAGAATATGTGGATCCAAAACAGGCTGGATTGATTGTAAAGGATGAAGATGGTCATACAGTTGTATTACCGGAATCTTATGAGAGATTACACGCATTACGAGATAAAAGTGGGATTGTTGTATTTCCAGGGTTCTTTGGTTATACAGAAGAAGGCGATGTATTAACCTTCTCAAGAAGTGGATCTGATATAACGGGTGCTATTTTGGCAGCTGGTGTAAAAGCGGATATGTATGAGAATTTCACGGACGTAGATGCTGTTTACGCAGTGAATCCGAATCTAATCGAGAATCCGAAGGAGATTCGGGAGATTACATACCGCGAAATGCGAGAATTGTCTTATGCAGGTTTTAGTGTATTACATGATGAGGCTCTAATTCCAGCCTTTCGTGCAGGTATTCCGGTTAACATCCGCAATACGAATAATCCAACTGCTCCAGGAACGTTGATTGTAAATAAACGAGACAATACGAATGGTCCGGTTATTGGGATTGCAAGTGATAAAGGATTTTGCAGTATTTACATCAATAAATATATGATGAACCGTGAAGTCGGCTTTGGACGTAAGATGCTTTCTATTTTAGAAGACTATGGGGTAGCATATGAGCATACTCCTTCAGGAATTGATGATGTTACACTGATTCTTCGTCAAGATCAAATGAGTGCTGAAAATGAAGCCAATATCGTGAGACGTCTTAAGGATGAGCTCCATGCAGATGAAGTGGTTGTTGAACATAATCTTGCGTTAATCATGGTTGTTGGTGAAGGAATGCGTCATAACGTTGGTACAACAGCAAGAGCAGCAAAAGCACTTGCGAATGCCAAGGTAAATATTGATATGATTAACCAAGGATCTTCAGAGGTTAGCATGATGTTTGGCGTTAAAGGAGAGTTTGTGGATAAAGCTGTTGAAGCGTTATATCATGAGTTTTTTTAAGACTTCTTTGTTCATTTCATAAACAATTGGAAATCTCACTGATTCGTTCAGTGGGATTTTTTTTATTAAATAAGAAGTTTAGCCTTTCTCAGTAAGTACAGCTGTCTAGTTCTAGATACCTACTTCTTTTTTTGTTTAGTTTATGTAAAAAACAACGGAGAAGCGAAATGGTGTATTAATTTAAATGGTATCATAAATTAGTAGGACTATTTACATATAATAGGCATTTTGAGGGAGGCGATAGTGTTGCAGAAAAGTAAGAGTAGTTGGGATATTAGGGGGAAACATTTTATTCTTCCTACTATTTTTCTTGCCATTTTTATGACGATAGCTATTACGCTTTGGTTAACCAAAGACAATGTATTCTATCTATTTAATTTTTCCTATATTGGCATTGCTCTTGCAATCGGAATACTTTTAACAGGTATCCTTCCGAAAAAAATCAAACATCGTGGTAGATTAGTGACTCAACTTTTAGTAGGTTCATATATGGTGATTTTTTTAGGAATCCTAGGAAAAGAAAATATGCAAATAGAGGGGTTTTTCTTTTATTTATTTATGGGCATATTTATCGGGGCTACCATTCATTATCTTGTTGCAAAAATAGGAGGAACGTTTATTTTTGGCCGTGGCTGGTGTGGATACGCCTGTTGGACCATGGCGATTTTAGATTTACTTCCTTGGAAACAACCGAAAGAAGGGCGAGTCCCATATCTAGGTATGTTTCGTTATGCACACTTTTTCGGTTCTTTAGGGTTAGTCATTTATGTCATGTATGTTCTTCATCGAACACCAGAACTTGGGTCATTTAAAGAGCTATTATGGTTTCTAATAGGAAATCTATTCTATTATATAGGCGGATTTCTGTTAGCTTATTTTTTAAAAGATAATCGTGCGGTCTGTAAGTATTTATGTCCCATTCCAGTTGTCCAAAAAATTGGCTCTCGTTTTTCCTTATTAAAAATCAATATAAAACAGGATCAGTGCATTGAATGCTTTGCTTGTGAGCGAGCTTGCCCAATGGATATTAAACTATTGGATTATATGTACGAGGGAAAAAGAGTATTATCTACGGAATGTATTTCTTGTATGAGTTGTAGTTATGCTTGTCCGACTGATGCGGTTGAATACACAGCTGGCTTTGATGGTGGATTAAAAGAATATCTGCGTTCCTACGGTGAACCAGTGGCATTAAAAAAGAATCGCAAACCAATTTCTACTAGTCAAGATAGAATAGTAGAGACAGTAGAAAAGTAATTCCAATCTAATATATGTTTAATTAATAAAGCTAATGAAAAAGTGAGATTGACCAAATATATCGGTCCTATCTCACTTTTTTGTTTAGATTTAGAAATTTAGTGACTAAGAATATGTTCCTTAGGCAGAGATGTTTGAGAGAGCTCGCTACATTCTCTGAAAGCAAGGTGCTTGCAGCCTAGACATCTATTTTTATCAAGTTGAGTGAGAGCATAATTAATTGCTTCGCCTGTATGATTGAAGAAATGTTTTTCTCCTATTTCCTCGTATAACCCGTTTTTTTGTAGAGTTTCTTTTAGTTTGGGTGATGTTCCAGAAATCAATAAGGTTCCACCAGCGCTGTGAAAATGGTGAACAATATTCCGGAAATAGCCTTCACCGGTTGTGTCCATAAACGGCACTTTTCCAATTCGTAAAATTAACACTTTAGGTCTAAGGTGAATGGTTTCCATAATTCGGTTTTCAAACGTTTGCGCCGCTCCGAAGAATAATGGCCCTTCAATTGTAAAAATACTAACCTGTGGACAATCATGATGATCGTTCACAACATGTGGTGTGACCTTTTCCTGTTCATTATTATGGTCTGGAAGCACCTTAGAGGTGACTAGTATGTTGCTCATTTGTTTTGTAAATAAAATGACTGCTAAAATAAGACCAACTTCTACAGCTGTCGTTAAGCTAGTGAATACAGTCAATAAAAAGGTAATTAATAAAACCAAGGAGTCCCCTGTTTTCATTTTAATTAAATGAGCAAAATGTTTTCGTTCACTCATATTCCAAGCAACAATCATTAAAATTGGTGCCATGCTTGCTAATGGGATGGCAGAAGCGAAAGGTGCTAATACTAATAATGTAACCATAACGAAAATTCCGTGAATGACTCCGGAAAGTGGAGAAACGGCCCCGCTTTTAATATTCGTTGCTGTTCGGGCAATCGCACCAGTTGCAGGAATTCCTCCAAAAAAAGGAGTAATCATATTAGCGATTCCTTGTCCCAATAGCTCGCGATTACTGTTATGCTTGCTGCTCGTCATTCCGTCTGCAACAACTGCAGATAGTAATGATTCTATCGCTCCTAAAGCTGCAATAACAAAAGCTGGTCCTATTAATCTTTCAATTCGTGCCCATGAAATGTCTAGCATTTCGAAGTGGGGTAAAGCATTTGGAATGCCGCCATAAGCTGTTCCAATCGTTGGTACTTGACCGGAAAAAAAGAATGTTGCAATTACGCTTGAAACAATTAATCCAACTAGAGAACCAGGTACTTTTGGTAATAGCTTCGGTGTAATTAATATAATAATAAGACAGATTAAAGCAGTAATAACGCTATACCAATTGATTGTATCGATATGAATCCCAATCTCTTTCATATTGGCAAGAAATTGTTCATGCTTTTTTATTCCGGTTAGACCGAAGAAATTAGCGATTTGGCCAGTGAAAATAATGACAGCAATTCCAGCCGTGAAACCGATTGTCACAGGCCGCGGAATAAATTTAATAAGTGAACCAAGCTTAAAGATCCCCATCAAACAT
>SMEO01000058.1_pt1 | contig 26876 bp, 23 predicted proteins | sample 2456251 | NCBI WGS metagenome assembly SMEO01 (sample SAMN10132594, study PRJNA489261) | soil metagenome | isolation source: day1 control-silt loam soil ammended | place: USA | reverse complement strand
GGAGCAATCGGTTTACTGTTTGCGAAATATTTAAGTGAAAATCATCATGTTACTATTTTTACTCGTACAAAAGAACAAGCAGAGCTTCTGAATCATGATGGGTTAAACTTCATAGTGAATGGACATTTACAAACAACAAAAATCATCGCAAATCAAATATCGACAAGCATTATGGATGAAGAATTATTAATTATTGCCGTTAAACAATATCAGCTTTCTGATATTGATCCATTTATAAAGAATGCCACCGTACCGTTGTTGTTCTTGCAAAATGGATATGGTCATATAGAGTACATACAGACATTGAGTTCTCCATCTGTTTTTGTCGGAGTTGTTGAGCATGGAGCGTTAAAGCATAATCAGAACACAATAGAGCATACAGGTTTTGGAATGACAAAGTTGGCTATTTTTCGTGGAGAATGGAAGGATTTACAGATTAGCAATGAAACGATTTTCTCCTTTCCATTTATGCTCCAAAAGGACTTTCATTCGATGCTAATTGAAAAATTAATTGTAAATGCGGTTATTAATCCTTTAACGGCGATTCTTGGGGTGCCTAATGGCGAGCTTGTAAAGAATCCCTTTTATCAAAGGTTAATGGTTACGTATGTTCACGAGCTTGCTGGAATTCTTCAATTGCAGAATATAGCTGGGACTTTAGAACATGTGGAGCAAGTGTGTCTGAAAACAGCAGGAAATCGTTCATCGATGTTAAAGGATATTGAGAATGGACGAAAAACAGAAATTGATGCGATATTAGGATATGTTCTTGAGGTAGCGAGAAAAACAAAAACTGATCAACATTTAACCCAATTCCTTTATACAATGATCAAAGGAAAAGAAATGAAGAAGGAGTGAGGGTAGTGGAGTTCGTTGTATCTGGGCTTGTGGCAACGTTAGTCATGCTACCGATTCTTAGCTATCTTATTGTTTTTATAGTGGCTAAAAAATGGACCAAAAATCATCGGCAATCTGTTCAAATTGCCATGGATCTGAGTACGATATTATTTATTGTTTCCGTTCATTATTTAATCTTAACCATTTGGAATAAACATCTTTTTTGGTTGATTTTGTTAATCGTTTTATGCATAGCTTGTTGCGTAGTTATCGTTCATTATAAGGTGAATAAAGAAATCGTTTTAAAAAAAGTGCTCAGAGGTATTTGGCGTTTGAATTTTATGTGTTTTTTTTGCGTGTATTTCCTTCTTTTTATATTTGGAGTTATTTCACGTATTGTAGAAGGTATAGCGGTGTGATTTGCACAATTTAGCTTTTCCTTTTACAATATAGTTTTGTTAAGAGGCAGGTTCTTTTATTTTATTTATTCAGAATGATATACTCTAAAAAGTATAGAAGATGCAGAGAGAGGGAGTAGTACATAAATGGAGATGAGAGATCTCACGTTACCATCTTTAAATCGGTTTGCTTCAGACTATTTGCAAGGTCAACTTGAAGTGGAAGACTTTTTTCATTATGATTTGGCAAGTAAAGATCTATATCATAATAGATATGAAGAACTTAAGAACCGGACGTTTATGCGCCAAGAGTTGGCGGATTATATAGAGAGTTATATGAAGCGCTTTCCGAAAAGTGAAGCAGTACGGAAGAATATAGCATCCTTGAGAAAGGATGAATCTGTTGTTGTGGTAGGTGGGCAACAAGCTGGTTTACTAACAGGGCCCTTATATACAATTCATAAAGTTATTTCGATTATAAAGCTTGCCGAAGAACAGGAAAAAGAACTTCAACAACGTGTCATACCTGTTTTTTGGATTGCAGGGGAAGATCATGATGTCGCTGAGGTTAATCATGTTTATGTGATGAAAGAGGGAAAACCTACTAAGAAAACATATCCTTCTTATCAACCATTTAAAACGATGGTAACTGATATTGAAATAGATTCAGGGTTGATGGAACAGTGGTTTGAGGACATTGTTAGTACGTACGGAGAAACAGATTTTACAAGTCGGTTACTTGATCAGATGAAAGAAATTTTTCAACATGCCCATACTTTCGTTGATTTCTTTTCTGCACTTATTCATGAGTGGTTTAAAGAATTTGGGTTATTATTAATGGATGCAGCAGATCCAGCGTTGCGGAAAATAGAGTCAACATACTTTGTGCAAATGATAGAACAATGTGAAGATATCACATCAGCGGTTTTAGCACAACAGGCTTTCATTCAAAATCAAGGGTATAAGCGTATGATTGAAATGGAAGATGATGCTGCAAATTTATTTTATTATATAAAAGATAAGAGAGATCGCTGTTTGTTAAAGAAACATGAAGGACAATTTATTGGGAAAAATGGTGAATTAACTTATACAAAAGAGGAGCTATTACTCATTGCAAAAGAGACACCGGAGCAGTTAAGTAATAATGTGGTGACACGCCCTCTTATGCAGGAGCTATTGTTTCCAGTATTGGCTTTTATTTCGGGCCCTGGGGAAATTTCGTACTGGGCAGAGCTGAAGAGAGTGTTTGATGTATTTGAAATGAAAATGCCACCCATTGTTCCTAGACTTAATATCACTTTTGTTGAAAGAGGAATAGAAACGGATTTACAAGAATTGAGTTTACCCCTTGAAAAAGTGCTAACAGAAGGAACAGACAGGTCTTTGAAACAATATTTAGAGTCGATGAAAGATGATACTCTTGATGAGCTATTTCAAAAGATGAAGAATGAGTTAATGAATAATCATCAAGAGTTAGCTAAGCGGGCACTCGAAGTAGATAAAGGAATTGAGCCCTTATTACATAAGAATTTATTTTTCATTGAACAACAATTAGATTTTTTAAATAAAAAATTAGAAGATCGTACAAAAGAAAAACATGACATTGTTGTTCGAAAATATGAAAGAATTCAAAATTCCTTGTATCCACTTCATTCCCCACAAGAGCGAGTCTGGAATATTTTTTATTACCTCAATAAATATGGACCAGATTTTGTTCAAGAGGTTATGAAGCTTTCCTTTAGTTTTAATAATAAGCATAAAATCATTAATGTATGAGAGATGGGCCTTTCGCCCATCTCTTTGTGTTTTTTTGCGAAAAAGTCAATGAATCACTCACAAAGTGAATGAATAAGAACATATTCGTTTTATTTCAAAAAATTATTATATAGTCTGGCATATTTGTGACTAAAATACAGATTTTTTCTAATAATTGCATAATTTTTATAGGTCTAAAGAACTAAAAGTCAAAACTGGTGGTGATAGGTGGGGAAATGTGGTACATTGTTATTAGAAAGTGGGGGACTTGGGTATGTTTATGGGAGAGTACCATCACAACATTGATGTAAAAGGTCGGTTAATTGTTCCTGCTAAATTTCGGGACAACCTTGGTGAACAGTTTGTGCTGACACGTGGCCTTGATCAATGTTTATTTGGATATCCTATGGACGAATGGAAACAGCTTGAAGAAAAATTAAAAGCCTTACCATTGACCAAAAAAGATGCCCGCGCCTTTACTCGCTTTTTCTTTTCAGCTGCAACAGAATGTGAAATAGATAAACAAGGCCGAATTAATATTCCAACTCCGCTTACCTCATATGGCCATTTGGAGAAGGAATGTGTCATTCTAGGTGTTACCAATCGAATTGAGATTTGGAGCAAGCCCCTTTGGGAAGACTATTTTTCAGCATCTGAGGATTCTTTCGCTGATTTGGCGGAAAATATGATTGGCTTTGATATTTAGGCTACCTATTTAAGGGCTGCAATTAATCGATTGGAAGGATGTAATCTATGTTTCAACATACTACTGTATTACTAAAAGAAACGGTTGATGGCTTAGATATTAAGCCAGATGGAATTTATGTAGATTGTACACTTGGAGGAGCTGGCCATAGCGAATATTTACTTTCTAAATTGTCAGATCAAGGGAAGTTATTTGCTTTTGATCAAGATCAAACAGCAATTGAAAATGCGAAAGTGAAATTAAGCAAATATGCTAATCGCGTCACACTCATTCAAAATAACTTTAAATATTTAAAAGATGAACTTCATGCTCTTGAAATTGAAAAAGTAGATGGTGTGTTATATGACTTAGGGGTCTCATCACCACAACTAGATACACCAGAGCGAGGATTTAGTTATCAGCATGATGCACCACTTGATATGAGAATGGACCAAAGCGCTTCCATTTCTGCTTTTGACGTTGTCAATTCATGGTCCTACGAGGATTTGGTTCGTATTTTCTTTCAATATGGTGAGGAAAAATTTTCAAAGCAAATCGTTAGAAAAATTGAGGCTGCTCGAGAGAAAAAGCCAATTGAAACAACATTTGAATTAGTAGAGCTTATTAAGGAAGGAATTCCAGCACCTGCAAGACGAAAAGGTGGACACCCTGCAAAACGTGTATTTCAAGCAATCCGAATTGCAGTGAATGATGAACTACGTGTATTTGAAGATTCTTTAGAACAAGCGATCTCGATTTTAAACCCCAAAGGTAGGATATCCGTAATCACCTTCCATTCATTAGAAGATCGAATTTGTAAAAAAGTATTTAAAGCATCAAGTTCTCTACCAGATCTTCCCCATGGTTTGCCTATTGTTCCTGATGAGTATAAGCCAACGTTAAAGTTGATCACACGAAAGCCGATTTTGCCTTCTGAAGAAGAGTTAGAAGGAAATAACCGTGCACGATCAGCAAAATTGAGAATTGCCGAAAAACAATAATTAACTGGGGTGAATTGAATGATTTCGTTTGCTAAAAAAATTCAGGAGCAACAATACGAACAACAACAAAAAGCCGTACAAACCGTTGTTGTACGAAAGTTAAAGATTTCAATCGGAGAAATGCTTTTACTTTGTGCTCTTGCATTTATGGTTACAATCGTTGGTGTAAAAATAATATCTAATCAAGCTGCCATTTATCAGGTTAATCATGAAATTCAACAAGCTGATGCTTCTATCCAAAAGCAAACGAAAGTCAATGAAGATTTAAAAGTTCAAGTAAAGGAACTTTCTGAATACGAAAGACTTTGGAAAAAAGCAGAAGAGTTTGGATTTAAGCGCAATGAAAATAACGTGAAGGTTGTGCAACAATAATGCATAAACAAAAAAATATGAAGTATGGAGCAGCTGGATTATTTTTCTTTTTCGGTCTGCTTTTTTTTGTATTAATTGTCCGGTTTTTATATATTGAGATAACTGGCGTTGCGGGTGGCGAGGTCTTAGCGGCTAAAATTGATAAAAAATATGAAAAACAGCAGGTCATAGAGGCGAAACGAGGAAGTATTTTAGATACAAATGGCGAGGTAATTGCTGAAGATACATCCTCCTATATTATGAGTGCTGTATTAGATAAATCGGTTACGAGTAATCCCAGTGATCCAAAGCATGTGGCCAATCCGGAAGAAACAGCTAAACAGTTAGCGAAATATATTGATATGAAGGAATCGGATATTTATAATCGTTTGACAAAAAAAGGTGCATTTCAAGTAGAATTTGGGAAAGCTGGACGTGATTTAACGCAGGGAACAAAGCAAAAGATTGAAAAATTAGAGCTACCTGGTATCACATTTCAACGAACAAATAAACGATTTTATCCGAATGGTGTATTTGCTTCTCATTTAATTGGCTATGTGGAAAAAGAGGAGAACACCGATAAAATGGTTGGTAAGTTTGGAATTGAACGATATTTAAATGAAGATCTACAGGAAAAGAATGGAAAACTTGTGTTTGATAGTGATTCATGGGGAATTTTACTTCCAAATAGTAAAGAAAATGTAACTCCTCCTGTGAATGGAAAAAATGTGACTTTAACGATTGATAAAAAGATTCAAACCGTTTTGGAAGATTCTTTGAATAAAGCGGAGGAGAAATATAAGCCAAAGCAAATTATTGCAATCGTGTCTAACCCAAAAACGGGTGAAATCGTAGCAATGAGTCAGCGACCTAGCTTTAATCCAACCACCAAGGAAGGGCTGAACGAAACCTGGCGTAATTTAGCCATTGAAGAAAGCTTTGAACCAGGGTCTACTATGAAAATATTTACCTTAGCAGCAGCGGTACAACAGGGAGTTTTTAACCCGAATGATACTTTTGTTTCTGGGACCTATCGAGTGCCAGGTGCTAGCATTAGTGACCATAGTGGAATTCCTGCTGGTCAAAGAATGACGTTTCTTGAGGGAGTTCAACGATCATCCAATGTTGCCTTTTCTACACTTGCTATGGATAAAGTCGGTGCGGATACATTTAGAGAGTATCTCACCAAATTTGGTTTAGATAAAAAAACAGGTATTGATTTACCAAACGAAATTACTGGTCAAATTCAATATAAATACCAAATTGAAAAAGTGACAACAGCCTTTGGTCAGGGATCTACAATCACTCCAATCCAGCAAATTCAAGGAGCATCTGCTATTGCTAATGATGGGAAAATGATGAGGCCCTATGTTATTAAAAGTGTGTCAAACCAGGATACTGGGAAAGTGTTGAAATCAACTAAACCAAAAGTTGCAGGTACCCCGATTTCAGCTGAAGCAGCAAAACAAGTGCGAGAGTATTTAGGAACAGTTATTACTGCGGAACATGGGACTGGACAAAAATATGCATTGGATGGTTATGAGGTAGCAGGGAAAACAGGAACTGCGCAAATTGCAGGACCAAATGGACGATATTTAGTAGGTAGAAACAATTATGTGTTCTCCTTTATTGGTATGGCACCAAAAGATGACCCGCAGCTTGTGATGTATGTGGCTGTGAGACAGCCAAATTTAGGGGTGAGTTATGTAGGGTCAGACCCTCTATCTGAAATCTTTAAACCTGTTATGCAAAATAGTTTACAAATATTAAATATTAAGCCAGTTGCAACAGAAAAACAAAAGGTAATACAGATTAAAGATTATGACAACCAATCAGTGGACGCTGTTACTGCTGAGCTAAAAAATCAAGGATATGAGGTTGTTACAATTGGAACAGGTCGTAGAATTATTGATCAAGCACCAAAAGCAGGAGCGGCTTTATTAGAAGGGGAAAAAGTCATCTTGCGAACAGACGGAGAAATGAAAGCACCCAATATGATTGGCTGGTCATTACGTGATGCTATGAAGGTTGCGAGTATTGCTAAATTACAGTTAAATACTGCTGGTACAGGATACGTGACAAAACAAAATACTAAATCAGGGAAGATGATGAAGGAAGGAGACTATTTCATCGTCGAATTAACAGAACCAAGTAAAATAAATACCAAAAAGAAAACAAATAAAGACGAGCAATACGATTAATTGAGAGAGGTTGTCCTAAGGGGATAACCTCTCTTTCCTATTGAAGATCTTTTTTTAATACTATTCTTACACAGGACCATTTTTTTGCGATTACGCTCGATTATCTTATCATTGGGACTGATTTTGATTTGAATTGGACCGATTCATGAATCAATTTGACAGATTACTTATAAATAGTCTGCATGCCTTAGCAAGAATCTTGCAAATTCATTAAATAATCTTTCGAATTGTCGAGTTAATCTTACAAATTCATCACATAATCTTTTACTATTCTACTCTTTATAAGACAAGCATATATTGTAGCAATTGTGAATGGAGGTGTCTGTTTTTGCGTGTATCGAATGTAACCGTGCGGAAACGGTTGGCATATGCCTTAGTGGTAGGGCTCATCATCTTTGTCATTATTGATATACGTCTTGGAATTGTGCAATTTTTATTTGGCGATGAGCTAACAAGCTTGGCAGAGGATTCGTGGAGCCGAAATATTCCCTTTGAACCGAAGCGTGGAGAAATACTTGATCGGAATGGAGTAGGGTTAGCGACCAATATTTCAGCTCCAACTGTATATGTGATTCCAAGACAAATTGAAAATCCTGGTGAAGCGGCTGAACAACTGGCATCCATCTTAAATATGGACAAACAAAAGGCATATCAATTATTGACAAAGAAGGAAATGAGTGTTCGGGTTCCTGAAGGACGTAAAATTACGCATGAAAAAGCCAAGGAAATTAAAGCATTAGGATTAAAAGGAGTCTATATCGCGGAAGATTCCAAACGTCATTATCCTTTTGGACAATATTTATCTCATGTACTTGGATTCGCAGGCTCTGATAATCAAGGACTGATGGGAGTGGAATTAACCTATGACAAAGAGTTAAGCGGAAAAAAAGGATATGTGAAATTTTATTCGGATGCAAAAGGAAGACGACTTGAGAATATGGCAGATGAATATACACCTCCTGTGGATGGAAATGATGTTAAATTAACGATTGATAGTAAAATTCAAACGATTGTGGAACGTGAGCTTGATAATGCGGAGGCAATTTATAATCCTGATGGTATAATTGCGATAGCGATGGACCCGAATACTGGAGAAATCTTGGCAATGTCAAGTAGACCATCCTTTGATCCTGCTAATTTTCAACAGGTGGCTTCGGAAGTGTATAATCGAAACCTACCAGTTTGGAGTTCGTACGAACCAGGGTCAACGTTTAAAATAATTACTCTAGCAGCTTCTCTTGAAGAGGGGAAAGTGGATTTAGATAGAGATACATTTTATGATCCAGGACATGTGGAGGTTGCGGGAGCGACTTTACATTGTTGGAAAAGAGGAGGGCATGGTTTGCAAACCTTCCTTGAAGTCGTTGAAAATTCATGTAACCCGGGGTTTGTTGAGCTGGGAAGTAGACTTGGAAAAGATAAGCTCTTTGAATATATTAAAAACTTCGGTTTCGGTACAAAAACAGGTATAGATTTAGCAGGAGAAGGTACAGGAATCATGTTCAAAATGGATCGAGTTGGCCCTGTTGAAGCGGCAACGACAGCTTTTGGACAAGGAGTATCTGTTACACCTATCCAACAGGTTACAGCTGTTTCAGCAGCTGTTAATGGTGGCATCTTGTACACACCATATGTTGCAAAGGAATTGATTGATTCACAGACTGGTAAGGTCGTTATGAAAAAAACACCACAAGCAAAGAGAAGAGTTATTTCCGAGGAAACATCGAAGGAAGTCCGTAGAGCACTTGAGTCAGTTGTGGCAAAGGGCAGTGGAGGAGGGGCGTTTGTTGAAGACTATCGTGTCGGCGGAAAAACGGGTACGGCACAAAAAGCAGTAAATGGACGGTATCTTGAAAATAACCACATTGTATCCTTTATCGGCTTTGCCCCAGCAGATAAGCCTGAAGTCGTCATTTATGTGGCTGTTGATAACCCGAAAGGAACTGTACAATTTGGTGGAGTTGTTGCTGCACCTATTGTCGGTAAAATCATGGAAGATTCTCTACATGTAATGGGTGTTAAACCACGAAAAAATCAAATTGCAAAGGAAAAGAAATGGAATGATCCAATTATGATTGAAGTCCCTGATTTGATTGGAATGACAAAAAAAGATCTACAAACCCAGTTAATTGATTTAAAAATTGATATTGCCGGAGTTGGGGATGAAGTGATTAAACAAGCACCTGAAGCTGGTGTGAAAATAAAAGAAGGATCAACTATAAGAATTTATCTTGGCGAAAATACAGAATAAGTATAAAATAAACATGGTTAGTAAAAGCGGCTGGAGTAACAGCCGCTTTGTTTTACGAGCGAAGAGGCTTTGCTCTATACTAAAAACTCCCCAGAGGAATTTGAGAGGGATGGAAAAATGAAATTACATACGTTACTATCTAATTTACACTCATTAGTTGAGTACGAAGGGAAAAATCCAGAAATCACTTCGATTGAGAACGATAACCGTAAGTGTAAAGCTGGAAGTTTATTTGTTTGTATTAAGGGCTATACCGTTGATGGTCATGACTTTGCAAAGTCTGCAGTAGAAAATGGGGCGAGTGCAATTTTGGCAGAATATCCATTAGACTTGGATGTCCCTGTTATTGTTGTAAAAGATACAAAGCGCGCTATGGCAGTGCTTGCGGATGCATTTTATGGGCACCCTACTCAAAATTTGCGACTAATTGGGATTACGGGAACCAATGGAAAAACGACAATAAGTCATTTGCTTGAAAAGATTTTCCATGATCAACAACTAACAACAGGCTTAATCGGGACTATGTATACGAAAATTGGAAATCAAAAATTTGAAACAAAAAATACAACCCCGGATAGTGTAACGCTGCAGCAAACGTTTTATAAGATGACCGAAGCAAATGTGGATACAGCCATTATGGAAGTATCGTCTCATGCCTTAGAATTAGGTCGTGTACATGGTTGTGATTATGATATAGCTGTATTTTCTAATTTAACTCAGGACCATCTAGATTTTCATAAAACAATGGAGCGTTATCAACAAGCAAAATCCTTACTTTTTTCGCAATTAGGGAATGCTTATTATGAAAATCATCCGAAGTTTGCTGTTTTAAATGCAGATGATCAAGCAACAGAAGACTTCATTAAATCCACTGCTGCAACTATTATCACATATGGTATTGACGAAGCGGCTGATTTTGTAGCTGAAAATATTGAAGTTACAGCAAAAGGAACAGCATTTACTTTGGTATTTGCAGGAAGAAAATACAAAGTTCAATTGAAGTTAATGGGCAAATTTAGTGTCTATAATGTATTAGCAGCCATTGCGACAGCGCTATGTGCAGGTGTAAACTTAGATGCATCTATTCAATCCATAGAAGAAATTTCAGGGGTTTCTGGGCGCTTTGAACTTGTTTCAGCTGGACAAGAATTCCCAGTCATAGTTGACTATGCGCATACTCCAGACAGTCTAGAAAATGTGCTGAAGACAGTGAAAGAGTTTGCTGAAAAAAGGATTTTTGTTGTAGTAGGCTGCGGGGGAGATCGAGATAAGACAAAACGTCCCATTATGGCGAAGATTGCTTGCCAATTAGCAACCGATCCGATTTTTACTTCAGATAATCCTCGAAGTGAAGACCCAACTCAAATTTTACGCGATATGGAAGCGGGTGTAGTTGGTCTGAATTATCAGGTGATGGAGGACCGTCGGGATGCGATTCAATATGCTGTCAATCAAGCTGAAGCGGGAGATGTAATTGTTATAGCTGGTAAAGGTCATGAAACCTATCAATTAGTTGGCAATCAAGTATTACACTTTGATGATCGTGAAGAAGCGAAAAAAGCAATTATAGAAAATAAATTATTGTGAATTGTGTTAGGAATGAGGGAGTAAGAACATGTTAGAACAAGTGATTTTTTATACAATTTTGATTGCCTTTTTAATTACCGTACTACTTTCCCCAATTGTTATCCCCTTCTTAAGAAGGCTTAAATTTGGGCAGAGTATTCGTGAAGAAGGACCGAAATCTCATCAAAAGAAAACGGGAACACCAACAATGGGCGGTGTAATGATTCTATTAGCGATTACGCTAGGTACACTCATCATGACGTTTAAATTTTCACAGCCATCGTTTGAAACGTATTTACTATTATTAGTAACACTTGGATTTGGTTTATTAGGCTTTTTAGATGATTTTATTAAGGTTGTCATGAAAAGAAATCTTGGCTTAACATCTATGCAAAAATTAGTAGGACAAATCGTTATTTCAATTATTTTTTATTTGATCTACAGACAGACAGACTCTTTTTCTCCATCATTAACGATACCTGGAACTGATTTTGCCATTAACTTTGGCTGGTTTTATGTTGTTATTGTTATTTTCTGGCTTGTTGGATTTTCCAATGCGGTTAATTTAACAGACGGCTTAGACGGCCTTGTTTCAGGTACGTCAGCCATAGCTTTTGGGGCATTTGCTGTACTTGCTTGGAATCAATCGCAATATGATGTTGCTATTTTTTCTGTGGCTGTTGTTGGGGCAGTACTTGGTTTTCTAGTTTTCAACGCCCATCCAGCTAAGGTGTTCATGGGTGATACTGGTTCACTTGCACTTGGAGGGGCAATTGCGTCAATCGCGCTTTTAACCAAGTTGGAGTTGCTACTCGTCATTATTGGTGGCGTATTTGTTATTGAAACATTATCAGTTATTCTTCAAGTTGCTTCATTTAAATTAAGAGGAAAAAGAATTTTCAAGATGAGCCCACTGCATCATCATTATGAGCTTTCCGGTTGGTCTGAATGGCGTGTGGTTGTAACCTTCTGGACCGTTGGATTACTTTTTGCAGTGCTCGGAATCTATTTAGAGGTGTGGATGTAAAATGAGAGAGACAACAAAATATTTACAAAAAAAAGTATTAGTATTGGGTTTAGCGAAAAGTGGCGTAAGTGCTGCATCGCTCCTTAATAAGCTAGGAGCATTTGTAACGGTGAATGATAAGAAACCACTTTCCGAGAACCCAGAGGCTCAGGGGTTGCTTGAGCAAGGGATTAAAGTGATTTGTGGTAGTCATCCGATTGAACTTCTCGATGAAGGCTTTGAACTAATTGTGAAAAATCCAGGAATTCCGTATCATAATCCATTAGTTAAAGGTGCTTTGGATAAAGGAATCCCTGTTATTACTGAAGTCGAGCTTGCTTTTCAAATTAGTGAAGCGCCATTTGTCGGTATTACGGGTACAAACGGAAAGACGACAACAACTACATTAATCTTTGAAATGCTAAAGGCTGGAGATAAATCGCCACTCATAGCAGGAAATATTGGTACAGTTGCTTCAGGTGTAGCGGAAGTGGCAAATGCTGATGATACAATCGTAATTGAATTATCATCGTTTCAGCTAATGGGTATAGAGGAGTTTTGTCCTGAAATTGCAATCGTAACAAATCTATATGACGCTCATCTTGATTATCATGGTTCAAAACGAGAGTATGCTGAGGCAAAAGCAGCTATTACGAAAAATCAAACAGCGACTGACTTCTTTATCTATAATGCTGATCAAGAAGAAGTTAGAGAAATGGCGGCTCATTCTGCTGCAAAGCTAATTCCGTTTTCTGCTACAAAAAAATATGAGAACGGTGCGTATGTGGAGGATGGTGCTATTTATTTTCGTGGCGAAAAAGTCATTGAAACAGCCGAAATTGCGTTACCAGGAAAACATAATTTAGAAAATATTCTAGCTGCCATTTCAGCAGTTAAATTAAAAGATACATCAAATGATGCAATTCAAAAAGTATTAACGTCTTTCCATGGGGTAGAGCACCGTTTGCAATATGTGGCAACGGTTGAAAAACGAAAATTTTATAATGATTCAAAAGCAACGAATATTTTAGCTGCTTCTAAGGCTCTTACTTCTTTCAATGAACCCGTTATTTTATTAGCAGGCGGATTGGATCGTGGAAATGAATTTGATGAATTAAAACCTAGTATGAAAAATGTAAAAGCAGTTATCACTTTTGGCGAAACCGCTGAAAAAATTGAACGTGTAGCAAAAGAAATAGGAATAACGACGATTAAACGTGTCGATAATGTAGTATCAGCTGTTCCGGTTGCTTTTGAATTATCGGATGAAGGCGACTGTATTCTTCTCTCCCCAGCTTGTGCAAGTTGGGATCAATATAAAACATTCGAGCAAAGAGGGGACATGTTTATGGAGGCTGTGCATAAGCTTAAGTAAGAGCTTAATTTATCATTAACGGGCTTATGCATAAGAAAGGTTTTTGCTTTCGTCGACATCAAAGAAAAAGCGATAATTTAGTTATCGCTTTTTTTGGCAAATGTGTTGCCTTAAGTATTATTCAGGGCAATCTTGCTCTGAAGGCTCTAAAAACTGCTTTGAGGTGGATGTCTGTGCCATTAAAAAAATCGAACCCTGATTTGATCCTGATTATCGTGACACTAAGTCTTTTGGCCATTGGTTTAATTATGGTGTACAGTGCAAGTGCCATATGGGCAGGCTATAAATTCGACGATACTTTTTATTTTGCGAAGCGTCAATTGCTCTTTGCTTGTGTGGGTGTAATTGCGATGTTTTTTATTATGAACGTTGATTACTGGACATGGCGAACTTGGGCTAAGATCCTAATCATTGTTTGCTTTGTATTGCTGATTGCTGTGCTTGTTCCTGGGATTGGAATGGCGCGAAATGGTTCACGAAGCTGGATTGGTGTAGGGGCTTTTTCTATACAACCATCAGAATTTATGAAGCTCGCAATGATCGCCTTTTTAGCAAAGTATTTATCTGAGAGGCAAAAGTTGATCACTTCCTTCAGGAAAGGGATGTTACCTTCACTTGGTTTTGTTTTTCTAGCCTTTGGTTTAATTATGCTGCAGCCTGATCTTGGGACAGGTACAGTAATGGTTGGTACATGTGTGGTGATGATATTTATTTCCGGGGCAAGAATAAGTCACTTTGTTGGACTAGGATTAATGGGTGTGGCAGGTTTTGTTGGTCTTGTTTTATCAGCGCCATATCGAATGGAACGGATTACTTCATTTTTGGATCCATGGGAGGATCCTCTAGGAAGTGGGTTTCAAATGATTCAATCCCTCTATGCAATTGGTCCAGGTGGCTTGTTTGGTTTAGGTTTAGGACAAAGTCGCCAAAAGTTTTTTTACTTGCCAGAACCACAAACAGATTTTATTTTTGCAATAATCTCTGAAGAGTTAGGGTTTATTGGTGGATCGCTCGTGCTATTCTTGTTTGCCCTCATGCTCTGGCGTGGGATACGAATTGCCCTTGGTGCTCCTGATTTATATGGTAGTCTCGTGGCAGTAGGGATTATAGGCATGGTGGCCATTCAGGTGATGATTAATATTGGAGTAGTAACAGGTTTAATGCCAGTTACTGGAATAACGTTACCTTTATTGAGCTATGGGGGATCTTCATTAACCTTAATGCTTATGGCTATTGGTGTACTGCTAAATATTAGTCGTTATTCGCGTTTTTAATAGTAATAAGGTTGTATTGTAGTTCACGATCATATTATTTGGAAATTTGGCTGCGTTTCACGCGGCCTTTTTTTATGGATATTAGCATGAGAAAATACATCGATTTTTGCCATTAAGGGTGAAAAGTCTTGTTTTTCTATTGTGCAAGGGTGTTGTGGATAGATAAAGTGAAACTTCCATCAGTGGGGGTCTTACTGCCCGTTAAGGCGGGATAAAAATACCATGTATAATTTCTCAGAAATATTGGCATTAATGCCCTGATTAGACTATAGTATAAGAGGTTAAAAACGTATAAAATGATTTCTATGACGTTAGTTTTTATATAATGAACACAGACTAAGAACGGCCATGTTCTTATTATGTCTTCGTCTGTGTGACCCACATCGTGTGGGCAAAAGTCCATACGTCGTGAATGGGCCTTTGCGCTCTAAATATCAAGGAGGTTTAGTATGGAGGCAATTGCACAGCAATTAAGAAATTTACAAGTTGGGAAAGTACTTATAAATGAACCACTTGCTAATCATACAACGATGAAAATAGGTGGGCCAGCCGATTTATTTATTGAGCCTACCTCCATTGAAAATCTAGAAAAAGTAATGAATATCATAAATAAACACCATCTTCAATGGACGGTGATAGGTAGAGGGTCTAATTTGCTTGTGAGTGATAAGGGCATTGAAGGGGCTGTAATTAAGCTGGGCAAAGGTTTAGATCATCTTGAAATCAATGAAACAGAAGTAAGAGCTGGTGCAGGTTTTTCACTCGTTAATTTATCCGTTCAAATAAGTAAAAAAGGGTTGGCTGGGCTTGAATTTGCCAGTGGAATCCCAGGTTCTGTAGGTGGAGCTGTTTATATGAATGCTGGAGCGCATGGTTCAGATTTGAGCAATGTATTAGAAAAAGTTCATGTATTATTTGCAGATGGGACTCTAGCTTGGCTTTCAACAGTAGAAATGGAATTTTCATACCGTACATCCATCTTGCAAAAACAACGACCTGGAATCGTGTTAGAAGCGGTTTTTCAATTAAAAGCTGGAAATCGTGATGAAATTGTAGCTAAAATGCAAGAAAACAAAAATTATCGAAAAAATACACAACCGTATAATCTGCCTTGTGCAGGGAGTATTTTTAGAAATCCACTTCCTCACTATGCAGGGCAACTTATTCAAGATGCCGGATTAAAAGGCTATACAATTGGTGGGGCACAAATTTCACCGATGCATGGTAATTTCATTGTAAACATAGGTAATGGTAAAGCTGAAGATGTTTTAGCACTTATTCAGCATGTTAAAGGTACAATTTATCAACAATTTGGAATAAATATTGAAACAGAAGTGGAAATAATAGGTCGAAAATAACGGATTACTATATAAATATATCCTGCTTATGTGCTATAATAAACTGCGGAAAATGAAGAATATTCGAGTTTCGTAGAGTTTGTTAGATATTATATTGAATTTCAGGAAAGCTAGATATCAAGCTTTCTATAGAAAAATTATTAGCATTGTAGGAGAACTTGTTTTTAGCCTATGGCTAATTAAGCCAGTACCGCTTTTCTAATATATGATTTGACTTTTTTAGAAAGAGGTGAAAGGGGTGGAGAAAGGGAAAGTTATTTCAATTGAAGATCGCATCCCCAAACTCAAAAAGATCAGAAAAAGAAAAGCCAACCGACGCTTAATTATCTTGCTTTCTCTGTTCTTTATACTCATTGGCTGTGTTTTATACTTTCTTTCACCATTAAGTCATGTAAAAACGGTGAATGTAAAAGGAAATCGATATTTATCGGATGAGCAGATAATTAAACTGAGCAGTGTAAACAAGAATCAGAGTATCTGGAAGGTTGATACAACTCAGACAGCTGCTCATATAGAAGAAAATCCAGAAATAAAAAGTGTTGAAATAATGCCTGTATTTCCCAATTCATTAAAAATTACAGTGTCAGAACATAAAAAAATAGCTTATTTATTCAAAGGTAAGCATTTCTATCCAATTTTAGAAAATGGAAAGATATTAAAAGGTTTAGAGTCAAATGAAATCCCCGTGTTTGCTCCTGTATTGTTAAATTTCAAAGAAGGTGTTGTTTTGAATCAGCTTCTAAAGGAATTAACAAAGTTGCCGGAAGAAATACAGAATTCGATATCCGAAATCCATAATACTCCTACAAAGACTGACCAGTATCATATAACGATGTATATGAATGATGGATTTGAAGTGAGTGCAACTAGTTTAACATTATCGGATAAAATGATTCATTACCCTTCAATTAAGAGTCAATTAGATCCCAAAGTTAAGGGAGTTATTGATTTAGAAGTAGGGTCCTTTTTTAAAGCTTATCAAACACCAAAACCAAAAGAAAAAGAGGAATAACATTTAGGTATATTATCCTACGCATGATAACGAATAGTACAAAAAAACTAATTGGACCCGATATAGAAAAATAGTGGATATCTTTATTCATTATTATGTTAAAATAATTTAAAAATCCGCTTTGTACATGAATGCACAATAGAATAGTTTATCTTTTGTCAAGGATAAAATAGATACAAGTTCATGTCAGGATGATGATAAACTTGTTTCAAATGCATTTTTAGCTTTTCTAGGATTTCGTCATAGTGTAGACTTGTATTGTGGCAGAGAATTCTAAAAACAAGTAAATTTCGTAAATAAAGAAAAAATCGGTAGTTTTTTAAAGGGAAAAATCATTTAAATGACGAATAGTTTTTTAAAGAAATATTTCATACATTTATGGTTCTTATTCAAAATAATAAATAAGATTTAAAATAAATTGTGAACATAAAGTACTTGATTATTTAATGCCTTTTTCTTTATAAAAGATACATTCACGGAGAAGATATATTATTAAAGGAGGTGCCATGGAATGAACAGCAATGAAATGTACGTTAGTCTTGACATCGGTACATCCAGTGTAAAAGTAATCATTGGGGAAATGGTCAATGACACATTGAACGTTATTGGAGTCGGAAATGTGAAATCAACAGGATTGAAAAAGGGGTCCATTGTCGATATAGATGAAACCGTCCAATCGATTCAAAAAGCAGTAGAACAAGCACAAAGAATGGTTGGAATGGATATAAAAAAAGTAATTGTTGGGATTACTGGTAATCATGTTGTTCTACAACCATGTCATGGAGTAGTGGCTGTTTCCAGTGAAAATAAAGAAATTACCCAACATGATGTGTATCGAGTTAGAGAAGCGGCAGAACTTGTAACTATACCATCTGATCGTGAAATTATTGACGTGGTGCCTATTCATTACAAAGTAGATGAATTAGACGAAATCAATGACCCAAGGGGCATGATAGGCGTTCGTCTTGAAATGCAGGGCATCTTAATTACAGGATTAAGAACCATATTACATAATACATTAAGATGCGTGGAAAAGGCAGGATTAGAGATTGTTGATATAGCTCTTGAACCAATGGCTGCAGGGGCCCTAGTTTTATCAAAGGATGAAACAGATCTTGGGGTTGCTTTGGTGGATATTGGCGGAGGTTCTACAACCCTTTCCATTTTTGAACAAGGGTTTTTAAAATACACTACTGCTATACCAATAGGTGGAGAAGCTATTACAAAAGATCTATCCATTGTCTTACGAACATCGATGGAAGATGCTGAAAAAATTAAACTTAAACATGGACATGCCTTTTATGATGATGCTTCCGAGGAGGAAGTGTTTCAAATTCCAATCATCGGTAGTGACCAGCAGCAACCTTGTAATCAATTAATGATATCTGACATAATTGAAGCAAGAATGACTGAGATATTTGATTTGATTCTAGATGAATTAAGTCGTATTGGATTCTCGGATGTACCAGGTGGGTTTGTGTTAACTGGTGGTGTTGTGAAGATACCTGGTGTGCTTGAACTTGCACAATATATTTTCCAAAATCGAGTTCGAACGGCTGAACCCAATTATATAGGTGTTCGAGAACCACAATATACTACTGCCGTTGCTTTAATTAAGCAGGCATGTAAAAAAGAAAGAATGCATAAACAATCTGTTGAGCAGACACCAGTTGCTTCTGGTCCAATTCAAGAATCATATGAGTCAAGAAAACCAAAGCAAACACAAAAGCCAAAAGAGGAAACTACTAAAAAACAAGGTGAATCTAAATTTAAAAAAATTCTTGGTTACTTTTTTGAATAAAGGAAAGATTAATGGGGATTTCGTGAAAATAGGAGGATTGTCATGTTAGAGTTTGATTCTAATTTAGAACAATTAGCAACAATAAAAGTGATAGGTGTTGGCGGTGGCGGCAACAATGCTGTTAATCGTATGATAGAACATGGTGTACAAGGAGTAGAATTTATTTCCGTTAATACGGATGCTCAAGCTCTTAATCTATCGAAAGCAGAAATAAAAATGCAAATCGGTGGTAAGCTTACACGTGGATTAGGTGCGGGTGCAAATCCGGAAGTAGGAAAAAAGGCAGCAGATGAAAGCAAAGAACAAATTGAAGAAGCCTTACGCGGGGCAGACATGGTTTTCGTTACCGCTGGTATGGGAGGCGGAACAGGCACCGGCGCAGCACCTGTAATTGCGCAAATTGCGAAAGATTTAGGGGCATTGACTGTAGGTGTAGTTACTCGTCCGTTTACCTTTGAAGGACGTAAACGTGCAACACAAGCCCAAGGTGGAATAGCATCGATGAAGGAAGCTGTAGATACTTTAATCGTTATTCCGAATGATCGATTATTAGAAATCGTTGACAAAAGTACACCAATGCTTGAAGCATTCCGTGAAGCAGATAATGTACTTCGTCAAGGTGTACAAGGTATATCAGATTTAATTGCTGTACCAGGTCTAATTAACCTCGACTTCGCTGATGTGAAAACAATCATGTCGGATAAAGGATCAGCCCTTATGGGGATTGGGATTTCTTCAGGAGAAAATCGTGCAGCTGAAGCAGCTAAAAAAGCTATTTCAAGTCCACTACTTGAAACGTCTATTGACGGTGCACAAGGGGTGCTTTTGAATATTACAGGTGGCACGAATTTAAGTCTTTTTGAAGTCCAAGAAGCAGCTGATATTGTTGCTACTGCTTCCGACCAAGAAGTAAATATGATTTTCGGATCTGTTATAAATGAAAATTTAAAAGATGAAATTGTGGTAACAGTCATTGCAACGGGATTTAGTGAATCCGAAGCACCTTTACGTCAAGCATCGCGTCCATCATTTGGTCAGCAACAACCTAGACCACAGGTGGCCCCTTCACAACCAAGTATTAAACGTGAAGTGAAGCAAGAATTACCTGAACAACCAGTTCGTAATTCAAATTCAAATTCAAATTCAAATCACCAAGCTGATGAAGCATTAGACATTCCAACATTTTTACGGAATCGCAATAAACGTCGATAATAGATTATTAAAAAAAATTCAACGGTTACGATTTTAGTAACTTTTGAATTTTTTTGCTTTAATCAAAAGTATCTTATGCAATCAATTACCCCAGTTGAAACCAATCAGTAAAGTTGAAGATTAACTTCAACTTTACTGATTGGTTTTATTCATATTAAAACTTCTTTGCTACAATGGAGCTACTGAACGAGAACGTTCTGTTTATCTATATCTACCTCAGACAACATTAACCCTAATTGTCATTTTTTTTATTCAGTATATTATTCTAAGAAAATGAATAAAATCGATAGTGTTTTTTCAACAAAAAGGTTGAAAAACTTTTATAATTCATATGCAAAAAGTGACAGACTTTCCTAAAGAATGTAAGTTATACTTCGTTTAAGAACAAAAAATGAATGGAATCCAAATCAACCATAAAATATAAGGAAAAATACAGTTGAAAAACTTTAAAAAGTTGAGGGTATAGAATACGTGAGAAGTTTAGCCCCTTATCCTCAGAAAGGAGTGAGAGCTTGACTGTATATGTCGATATCATTTGGCTACTAAACTGGCTTTTTGATTGTCTTCTGCTTTATTGGACTGTGGTCATTCTAAAGAGTAGAGTACCGTTTTGGAGAATTCTCGCTGGTGGTTTTATTGGCTCCATTATCATTTTATTAGCATTTACATCATATGCTGCATGGGTTGATGATATTTATATGAAATTCTTGTTTTCCATATTCATGGTTTTAATGGTATTTGGATTTAATAGATTCAAATTATTTGTAAAACAATTGGCAACTCTTTACTTTGTAACCTTTTTATCAGGCGGAATACTCCTTGGATTACATTATTTTTTTTCTTTTCAAGTCGCAGATATGTCGACGAGCACACAGATGGGTATGAATCGGTTTGGAGACCCCATGAGTTGGTTGTTTGTTGTCGTTGGTTTTCCTCTAGCCTGGCAGTTTTCCAAGCGAACACTTAATGGAATGGAAATGACAAAGCTGCATTATGAACAATTAGTAACTGTAACCATTCAGATTGGGGATTTTCAAGGACAATATAAGGGGTTAATTGATAGTGGCAATCAGCTATATGATCCAATAAGTAAGTCACCTGTCATGATTGTATCTATTTCAGGCAAGGAGGACGATATACCGACTGATATGCTTACCTTATTTGAAAACCCTGATAAGCTTATCACACAGGATGAGTTAGTTGACTATAGTTGGGCTGATCGGATTAGAGTGGTTCCTTATAAAGTAATTGGACAAAACCATCAATTATTAACAGCTATTAAACCTGATAGCTTGCATATTCAACATGATAATAAAGTATATAAAGTGACTCATGGGATTATTTCTTTTACTCTTCAACAGCTTTCAGCAGAAAATACCTATCAATGTATTGTCCATCCAAAGATGCTAACGGGTGTGCCCGTTCAAAGTGCTTCTTAAATCCATCGTTCCACTAGTATATGCGTTTAAATTTCCATTATAGAAGGGGGAATTAAATTGCGGAAATTTATTTTGCGACTAACATATTATTGGTACAAACTGTTGTTCAAGCTTGGCTTGAAAACAGATGAGGTCTTTTATATAGGTGGAAGTGAGGCTTTGCCACCTCCACTTTCCAAAGATGAAGAGGAAGTATTAATAAATAAACTGCCAAATGGTGATGAAGCGGCCCGTTCGATATTAATTGAAAGAAATCTAAGACTTGTCGTTTATATTGCTCGTAAATTTGAGAATACAGGTATCAATATTGAGGATTTAATTAGCATTGGTACGATTGGTTTAATCAAGGCTGTTAATACATTTAATCCTGAGAAGAAAATCAAATTAGCTACATATGCATCGAGATGTATAGAAAATGAAATTCTTATGTATTTACGCAGAAATAATAAAATTCGATCAGAAGTTTCGTTTGATGAGCCATTAAATATTGATTGGGATGGAAATGAATTATTGCTTTCGGATGTGCTAGGAACAGAGGATGATATTATTACAAAGGATCTTGAAGCAAATGTAGATCGAAATTTACTTTCGAAAGCACTTTTGCAACTATCTGAAAGAGAAAAGCAAATAATGGAATTGCGCTTTGGTCTAGCTGGTGAGGAAGAAAAAACACAAAAAGATGTAGCAGATATGCTTGGTATTTCCCAATCTTATATTTCACGTTTGGAAAAAAGAATTATCAAACGATTACGAAAAGAATTTAATAAAATGGTATAGCAACTTTTAGCTGAAATAAAATTTTTTATATAACATGTAAATAGCGACAAATCAATATTTTGATATAATTTAATGAAGTTTACACAAGTTGTAGGTGCATATTTTTTCCTCTCACGGAGATACTGAATTTTGTACAGCACTCCTGTGAGGAGGGAAAGAATTTGTCTCGTAATAAGGTTGAAATCTGCGGTGTCGATACATCAAAATTACCGGTTTTGAAGAATGATGAAATGCGAATACTCTTTAAGGAAATGCAAGCTGGTGATATTTCTGCAAGAGAAAAACTGGTAAATGGGAATCTTAGGCTCGTATTGAGCGTCATTCAACGCTTTAATAATCGCGGGGAATATGTAGATGATCTATTTCAGGTAGGCTGTATAGGGTTAATGAAGTCCATTGATAACTTTGACTTAGGTCAAAATGTTAAATTTTCAACGTACGCTGTACCCATGATTATTGGTGAAATTAGGCGATACTTGCGCGATAATAATCCAATACGTGTATCACGATCGTTAAGAGATATCGCCTACAAAGCTTTACAAGTGAAAGAAAGGCTTATCAGCCAGACGCTTCGGGAGCCGACTGCAGAGGAAATTGCGAAAGTACTCGATGTACCGCACGAAGAAATAGTCTTTGCGCTTGATGCGATTCAAGATCCAGTTTCTTTGTTTGAACCCATATACAATGATGGCGGGGATCCTATTTACGTACTCGACCAATTAAGTGATGAGAAAAACAAAGATAGTACATGGATTGATGAAATTGCAGTCAATGAAGGAATGCGACGCTTAAATGAACGTGAAAAAATGATTTTGCGCAAGCGTTTTTTTCAGGGGAAAACGCAAATGGAGGTAGCTGAAGAAATCGGCATTTCACAGGCTCAAGTTTCGCGTTTAGAAAAAGCAGCTATTAAACAAATGAATAAAAATATTCAATATTAAGCCTTGTCTAAGTGTGCTAGCGGGGGGAAGAAAGCAACTTCTTCTTTACCCCTAGCTAGTAAAAAGACGGCTTTTTTACTTTGGCTAATATTAATTTTTTACACGATCTTTTTCATTGGTTACTCCATTTTGTCATATACATGAATAATAGTGTATACACCAATGAAATGGGGCTGATTAGATTGACCAGAATTTCTGAATTTCAGGTAAAAGATATTGTGAATATTGCAGACGGAAAGAAGCTTGGAAATATGACAGACTTAGAAATTAATACAACTACCGGAAAAATTGAGGCCATTATCGTTTCAAACACAACAAGATGGATGGGCGTCTTTGGAAAAGATCAAGAAATCGTTATTCCTTGGCATAAAATCAAAAAAATTGGTGCTGATGTTATCCTTGTAGAACATCAATTATTGTTTCAAGCTGAACTGAAAGAAGATAGATTTTAAGCTGGTCGGTGGATAAAAAACTATGATACACTTAATGAAAAAAATAATGAGGGCTATTTATGTTGGAACCATTTGTTATAAAGGATAAAAAGTACATGATTATTGACTCTTGGGTCAATCAAAATCCTAAGCTTGTAGCTGGATTTACAACGAAAAATGATGGCGTCAGTCAAGGTGAATATCATTCTCTAAATGTTGGCTTTCACGTTAACGATCGTCTTGAAGACGTGCAAACGAATCGACGTCTAATAGCAGAAAGTATATCATTTCCTCTTGATTCCTGGGTTGGGGCGGAGCAAACGCATGAAACTCATATACAAAAGGTTTTCCGTTCTGACGCAGGTATGGGGGCTAAAGAATATGACACAAGCTTTAAAAAGACAGACGGATTTTATACATCAGATAAAAATATTTTATTAACGCTGATGTATGCTGATTGTGTGCCTATCTTTTTTTATGCCCCTACATCTGGATTTATAGGAGTTGCTCATGCGGGTTGGAAAGGGACGGTTGGAGAAATTGCGCCGAAAATGGTAAGTGCTTTGCAGAGTGAGGGAGTATCCGCAAATGAAATCCTTGTTGTCATTGGTCCTTCCATTTGTCAAAATTGCTATGTGGTTGATAATAAAGTTATCGACAATGTGCAAAAACTGCTGGAAGAATATGACGAAAAGCCCTATAATTTAATAAGCGAAGGACAATATCAGTTAGACCTAAAACAACTGAATATGCTTTTATTGGAAAAAGCCGGAATACCAAAAAATCATATTGAAATATCAACCTATTGTACAAGCTGTCATGACGATATCTTTTTTTCGCATCGACGTGATAAAGGCCATACAGGTCGTTTGATGAGCTTTATTGGTTGGAAGGAGGATATTGAATAGTTGTGAAAGTAGCAGATAATTTAGTACACATCGAAGAAAAAATAGCAAATGCATGCCAAAATAGTGGTCGTCAACGGGACGAGATTACCCTAATAGCGGTAACGAAGTATGTGACAATCGAAAGAGCACAAGAGGCACTAGATGCGGGGATCATCGATCTTGGAGAAAACCGTGATGAAGGGCTTTTAAATAAATACGAAGTGTTACAGGACAAACCAAATTGGCATTATATTGGTTCTCTGCAAACACGTAAAGTAAAGAATGTAATCGATAAAGTAGCTTTTATTCATTCATTGGATCGAATTTCTTTAGCTGAGGAAATTCAGAAACGAGCCACTAAGCCGATAAAATGTTTAGTACAAGTGAATGTATCTGGTGAGGAATCTAAACATGGTATTGAGCCAAGTCATGTGCTTGACTTTATAAAGGAATTAGCAGACTTTGATAAAGTAATTGTAGCTGGATTAATGACTATGGCACCCCTTACAAATGATGAACAAGTTTTGCACAAATGTTTCCGAGATCTTAAAGAACTTCAAAAAGAGATTCAACAGTTCAAATTTGTTCATGCACCATGTACAGAATTATCGATGGGAATGTCTAATGACTTTGAAATTGCTATTGAAGAAGGTGCAACAATGATTCGAATTGGTACGGCGTTGGTAGGCGAAGAATCTTAAGGAGGAAAATGTATGTCGTTAGTATCAAAATTTAAATCCTATTTTGCATTAGATGACGAATATGAATATAAAGAGGAGATTATAGAGGAAGAGATTCCAGAGCCAAAAATGAAGCCTTCTAAACAAACTCATACAAATACACCAAATAATAATAATATCGTAAGTTTGCAAAGTGTTCAAAAATCTTCTAAAGTAGTATTATTAGAACCACGAGCTTATGCAGATGCACAAGAGGTGGCTGATCACTTAAATAACAAACGAGCAGTTGTTGTTAATTTACAACGTATCCAACGTGATCAAGGAAAAAGAATTGTCGATTTTTTAAGTGGTACTGTTTATGCAATAGGTGGAGACATCCAAAAAGTAGGGACAGATATTTTTTTATGTACACCTGCAAATGTCGATGTTTCTGGAAATATTACTGGATTCGGTCTCGATGAGGAGTTTGAAGAAACGAGGTGGTAGTCTTTTATGGGTCTAGTATTTACTATTTTTGTGACTTTAATTAAAATCTATTCCGTTGCATTGATTATTTATATTTTAATGTCTTGGTTTCCAAATGCAAGAGGAACGGCCGTCGGCCAATTTTTAGCGAAAATATGTGAACCATATCTTGAGCAATTTCGAAAGTTTATTCCACCGTTAGGAATGATTGATTTGTCTCCAATCGTAGCCCTGCTTGTGTTAAATCTTGCGGAGTCTGGAATAAGACAACTGTTTTACTGGATTATTTAATTGAAGAGTTTATTGAAATCTTCGTAGTATAGTAGGGTGGATTTTGCTTTATTATGGAGATTTCAAAGCTACTGCTGAAAAAGGGTAGGTTACCTCATGATTTCGTTTGTTAGGAATACATAGGGAGTTTGTAAATGAGCATATATCAGCATTTTAGACCTGAGGAAAAGGAATTTATTGACCACACTTTAAATTGGATCCAGCAAGTCAAAAATTCCTATGCACCGAAATTGATTGATTTTTTAGATCCACGTCAAATGCAGATTATCAGCAGCTTATTAGGAATTGATGATGAAGTAAGAATTGGATTTTTTGGTGGGATAGAAGGGGCAGAGCGAAAGCGGGCTTTGTTATTTCCTGATTATTATTCACCGGATCAAAGTGATTTTCAACTTTGTTTATTTGAGATTATCTACCCGAAAAAGTTTATAACTCTAGAACATCGGCAAGTTCTTGGAACCTTGATGTCACTTGGATTAAAACGGGAGAAATTTGGTGATATCCTTATCCAGAATGATCGGGTTCAGTTTGTAGCTGCTGAAGAAATAGAAACATATTTGACTGTTAATCTAGAAAAGGTTGGAAAAGCTTCAGTGACAATTAAGAAGATTCCTTTTACTGAAATGATTCATGTTGAAGATAGCTGGGTCGAGCATAATTATACGGTTAGTTCATTTAGACTTGATACAATTCTAGCAGCAGCTTTGAATGTATCACGACAAAAGGCTCAAGCATTAATTATTTCAGGCAAGGTTAAGGTGAATTTTAAACCTTTAGAAAAAATTTCAGCAGAATGTCAAGTGGGTGACACGATTTCTGTTCGAGGATTTGGTCGTTGTAAAATAATCTCAATGAATGGGCAGTCAAAGAAAGATAAATGGA
>SMEO01000057.1_pt1 | contig 26939 bp, 30 predicted proteins | sample 2456251 | NCBI WGS metagenome assembly SMEO01 (sample SAMN10132594, study PRJNA489261) | soil metagenome | isolation source: day1 control-silt loam soil ammended | place: USA | reverse complement strand
AAAAAATCGTGAACAGAAAAAAATTGCTGTGATTGTCAACGATATGAGTGAAGTCAATATAGATGCTTCGCTTATTAAACAGGGTGGGTTTTCACGTACGGAGGAAAAATTAGTGGAATTACAAAATGGCTGCATTTGCTGTACGCTTCGTGAAGATTTAATTCTAGAGGTAGAGAAGCTAGCTAATAAGGGTGATCTTGATTATATTGTCATCGAATCAACTGGAATAAGTGAGCCGATACCTGTTGCCCAAACATTTACATATGTAGATGAAAGTCTTGGCATTGATTTATCAAAATTTTGCCGTTTAGACACAATGGTAACTGTTGTAGATGCAAATCGATTTTGGCAGGATTTTGCTTCGGGTGAAACTTTACTAGACCGAAAGCAGGCTGCCAATAATGATGATGCAAGAGATGTAGCGGATCTCCTCATTGATCAAATTGAATTCGCCAATGTTCTTATTGTGAATAAAGCGGATTTAGTAGCACAAGATCAGCTAGCTGAATTAAAGGCCATTCTTCAGGCGTTAAATCCAGACGCAAAGATCATTGACACCATTCATTCACAGCTTTCATTAGATCAGGTACTTGATACTCAATTATTTGATTTTGAAACAGCAAGCCAAAGTGCTGGCTGGATGAAAGAATTGAATGAAGAGCATGTCCCGGAAACAGAAGAGTATGGCATTGCATCATTTGTGTTTAGACGGAATAAGCCATTTCATCCAGCACGTCTGATGGATTGGATTGAAAATTGGCCAGTTGAAGTGGTCCGTGCGAAAGGTTTTCTTTGGCTTGCAACACGAAATAATGTGGCGGCATTGCTTTCTCAAGCCGGTCCTTCCCTAACGATCGAGAATGCAGGAGAGTGGATTGCTGCTTATCCCGAAGAAGAGCAACAGAAAATTCTTAAAGAAGAACCTGAGCTTTTAGAACGCTGGGATGAAACATATGGAGATAGGATGACAGAATTAGTGCTAATTGGGATTGGAATGGATCAAAAGCAAATAACGAATTCATTAGAAAGTTGCTTGCTAACAGATGATGAAATGGAGCAAGAATGGATGCTATTTTACGATCCATTACCAACATTTTAAAGGAAAATTTTAAGGAGGAATTATAAATGAGAGTAAACATTACTTTAGCATGTACCGAAACAGGAGATCGAAATTATATCACAACAAAAAATAAAAGGAACAATCCAGATCGAATTGAATTAAAAAAATATTGCCCAAGACTAAAAAGAGTTACTTTGCATAGAGAAACAAAATAAATAATTCCAATAAGGGTGTTATAAGCTGTTAATCCCCACCTTAATTCTCTTGGAATTAAGGTGGGGGATTACAGCCTGTTAAACAGGATAAATCATTTTATATTTTAAATCGTAATGATTCCTATTACTTGTAAGGAGGAAATAACTATGGCTAAAAAATCAAAAGTGGCAAAAGCCATCAAACAACAAAAATTGGTAGAGCAATATGCTGAAATTCGTAAAGAATTAAAGGAAAAAGGTGATTATGCTGCTCTAAGTAAATTACCTCGTGATTCTTCGGCAACTAGACTGCATAATAGATGTGCCGTGACGGGGAGACCTAGAGGATATTTACGCAAATTCAACATGTCTCGTATTGTTTTTCGTGAGCTTGCACATAAAGGACAGCTACCGGGAGTGAAAAAAGCTAGTTGGTAAGCATACAAGGTTGACTCAAAAGCAAAGGGTTCAAACCCTTTATGAGCTAGCCTTGGTTGTATAGTGAGGAAAGTCTGTTCAAGTCAGCAAAGTCCAACTAATATGAACATTCATATATTCGAGGTAAAGAAAATGAATGATAAATTAATGGAGTTTTTGTTAAGAAGCGAGGTGGATGATAAAAATGGCTACATGGAATCTAAATAACACGAAGCATCATGTTCTCATTTGTAATGGTAGCAGTTGCAATCGAGAGGGAGCGGAGGAACTTACTCAGGCAATTCGTAAAGAAATCGCAGATAGAGAATTAGATGATACGATTCACACCACGCGTACTCGCTGTAATGGACGCTGCCATGATAAATGTGTTGTCATCGCTTATCCAAATGGAACATGGTATAAGGATGTAAAGTCAGAGGATTCTCCTTTATTAATTGATTCCCTTTTAGGTAATAAGGATTGTACAGGGAAAATAAGTCATACATTTAATGGAGAAGTATTTGAACGTGAGGCTGGAGTTGTAGTGGGGATACATAAAGACAAAGCAAGAGTTGATAAAGTAACAAAAAAACAATAATGGAGGTTAGGTCCATGGTTTTAATTAATCCAAATAAAATTCCAGTGACTATTTTAACGGGATATTTAGGTGCTGGAAAAACAACGCTACTAAACCGAATCTTAACAGAAAAACATAATCAAAAGATCGCGATTATTGTTAATGAATATGGTGAAGTTGGCATAGATAATCAATTAGTTGTAAATTCAGATGAAGAAATTTTGGAAATGAATAATGGATGCATTTGTTGTACGGTTCGCGGAGATTTAATCCGTATTTTAAAGAACCTTATGTTTTCCATGGAGCAAGGAAAAGTGAATTTTGATCGAGTTTTAATTGAAACGACAGGGCTTGCAGATCCTGCACCTGTTGCTCAAACATTTTTTATGGATGAATTATTATCTGAAGCATTTGAAGTAGATAGTATTATTACCGTAGTGGATTGTAAGCATGTCACCAAGCATCTCGATCATCATGATGAAGCACAAGAACAAATTGCTTTCGCTGATGTCGTCATTTTAAATAAAACAGACTTAGTATCAGCAGAAAACGTGAAAGAACTGGAAGTTAGGATTATCAAGATGAATCCTGCAGCTAAGCGATTATATGCTCAAAATTGTAATGTAGAGCTTAAAGATATATTAGGAATTCATACTTTTGATGTAAACCATAAACTTGAAGTGGATCCACACTTCTTGGAGGATCACCATCATCATGACCATGATGATAAAGTATCCTCGATCGCGTTTAGGGAAAATAGACCGCTTGATCTGGACAAAGTGGATCATTGGATGAGTTATCTGATCCAAGAAAAAGGAGAAGATTTACTACGATATAAGGGCATTCTTTATGTTCAAGGAATACAAGAGCGAATTGTATTCCAGGGTCTACACATGCTCTTCTCAGGAAGACCTGATCAAAAATGGAAAGAGAATGAAACGAAGGTAAGTGAATTAGTGTTTATCGGGAAGGACCTGAATAAGAAGGAGCTCGAACAGCAATTTAAAAATTGCATAGCAAATTAGAAGAGGTCAGTGGTTGACCTCTTTTTTTAATACAAATGTTCATTATTCTATAAAAATTCCCAGTAATTCTCGAAAAAAGTAAATTAATTCTCGAAAGTTCACAACTAATTAAAGAAATTCGTTCAATCCGTCAAATGGGAGCTCATATTTTCGACCTTTTGTATGTCCGGAATAGCTTAAATTCAGCTTAGAAAGTAAATAGATAGAAGAAGAATATGAAGGAAGGTGAAGGAAATTTCGTAGTTCTTTGTTCGTAATACTTGGTTTGATCAGTAAAGAGTAATCTTTTAATGCGGATATGTGGGCATTTTTAGATATGCAGCTGCATTTGCTACAGTGCCATTTTCCTTTTTGATAAATCATTGGAATAGAAAAGCATTCAGGACATTGTGTACCTGTGATTACATTGTTAGCATTCATTTTAAATTGATTCATCACATTTGGTATATGAGGTTGATGATGCTTACAAATTAGTTTAGCTGTTTTTTTCATTTCTTTTTGCTGGAATCTCGTTATAGAATAAGATTCATTTAGCTTGGCTATTTTCTGGGCCAGTAGTTCTTTATGGATTACCTTTTGGAATACTTCTTGATAGCTTGGACTTGCTCTAATGATGGTATAGGGATTAGTAATAACGACAAGAAATTCAATAGGAACATCTCTTATGTTGTGTTTGTCCAACCAAGTATGTAGATGTGATTTTTGTAATTTTACTTGCGGAATTGGGTCGGGAAGTGCTTTTTCTTCAACATTCTTTGTTTGAATAATCTGGTTGAAATCATCATCAAAATAGATTTGACCGGAATAGTTTTTTGCTTCAAGGATTAGTAAGTAATGGAGAGTAATAATCAGAAAGTCAATTTGAAAAAAATAGGGGGGATTTGAAAGCCTGATATCCTGTAAAATGAGGTATTCATTTTCCGAAAGATAACTGAGGATGTAATCTAAGGACTTTTCGCCGTATAACCCCGCTCGGGATCGCGAAAGCTCTTCTTCTAGCATGTTGCGTTTTGGATCTGAAGGTAAGCTTCTTCTTAATAAGGCCTCTAATGTATGGATTTTTAGAGGAATATTGCGGTGTTTAAAAATCAAAGTATCACTCCTTTATTGTTTTATCTTTACATTCTGGCTAATGGAATAGGAATCCTCTTTCAAAATGGATTAATTGAAGAAAGTTCACAATTAATTCTCGAAAGTTCACAATTTTTTCTCTAAAATTCTTAATTATTTCTAGAAATCCACACACAAAAAAAGACTCGCCTCCACACTTGGAGCGAGTCTTACTAACATTATCTGAAATTTAAAAATTGAACATCAATTGATAGATCTGCTCCGCGAACGGCTGCGATAATGGCTTGTAAGTCATCACGGCTCTTGCCTGTTACACGAATTTGGTCATCTTGTATTTGGCTTTTTACCTTTAAACCACTATTTTTAATGATTGTATTGATTTTTTTCGCTTGTTCTTTGTCGATCCCTTGAATCAGTTTTGCACGTTGGCGAACTGTACCACCTGAAGCACCTTCCATTTTACCGTACTCTAGGTTTTTGATGGGTACGTTGCGTTTTATGAGCTTGCTAATAAGTACATCCTTTAGTTGTTCAAGCTTATACTCATCATCTGATACTAAAACGAGATCTTCTTTTTCAAGGGTGACGCTGCTTTTGCTGCCTTTAAAATCATAACGTGTAGCAATTTCTTTCATTGCCATCGTTACCGCGTTTGAAACTTCGGGAAAATCTACTTTTGAAACTATATCAAATGAATTATCCTGTGCCATGTCTTACCTCCAGTGAGTTTTATTTCCTTTATTATAGAGAAACTGGGGAGGTAAGACAACTAATCCATCCTTACTTATGGTCTGTTTGCTTAGAATAGGAGTGCTTACCAGCCTGAAGATTTTCTACAAATTGGCTATTTTTTGCTTCATTTCGTGCTTGGTTATCTTTAGGTTTTTTATTGTTATCTTTAGTAGTAGACATAATTAAAACTCCCTTCCTTAATAGTTATTATTGTAACCACAAGGATCGGGAGTATGTAAGACTTTATCTTTTTTAGGCTGTTATGTGTTTCTATTTTGTTTGGTTTAAGAAAAAAATAGCAATCGTTCCTGGACCGGAATGGGCACCAATTGAGGCACCGACTGTATTGATAAAAATATCCTTCGTACCGAATTCCGCTTGAATGGCTGCTTTATATTCCAAAGCCGTTTCTTCATCATCTCCATGACTGATCGCAATGGTTTGTGTTTCTAGGTTTTCTCCGCGCTCATGCATGATTTCAAGAATTCGTTTCATTAATTTCTTTTTTCCACGTATTTTTTCAAGTGGAACTAGTTTTCCATCTTCAACATCTAATAGCGGCTTAATGTTTAATAGGCCACCGACGAAAGCAGAAGCCTTTGAGATGCGGCCACCACGAGCTAAATATTCAAGATTATCCACGGTAAAAAGTTGCTCCATATGTGTCATGTTAAATGTAACGTCTTCAAGAATCGCTTCCTTGGAGGCGCCTTCGTTTGCTAACGTAGCAGCACTTTTTACGACTTGTCCAATACCTAGAGAGGCACATTTTGTATCGATGATTTCAAGATCTAAGTTAGGATATTGCTCTTTCACCTGATTATGGCACATTACGGCTGTTTGATAAGTGCCGGATAGCTGTGAGGATAATGCTATATAAATCCCTTGTCTTTTCTCTTCAGCAAGTTTTGTGAATAGATTCATAAAGTATTCTGGAGAAGCTTGCGATGTTTTTGGTGTTTTACCATCTCTCATCGCTTGATAGACCTCTTTCGGATCAATGGTTTGTAAGTCTTCGTAATCTTTTCCTTCAAGATGAACTTGCAAAGGGATGAAAGTCACATTGTTTTCTTTATAGAAAGACAATGGTAAATCACATGCACTGTCTGCCAAAATTGTGATTGTCATGGGAACACCTCTTTCTTAATAGGTAAGTATAAAAATGGAGTAATTATGTACATTCTATGTTCATACGCGATATACGAAATATTTTCTAAAAGTGTTATGAATAAGCAATGCTTTAATTATACCGAAAACTATTGGGAAAAGCACGGAATTGGAGGCGAAATCGTGGTATTAAATGAAGTGAAAAAAGTGTTAATTGTCATTATTGGGGCCTTTTTAGTTGCGGTTGCCATGAACATGTTTCTTATCCCGGCACAGGTTTACTCAAGTGGATTTACGGGTGTTGCTCAATTAATGTCAAGCCTGCTCAAAACATATGCCCCATTTAACATATCAACGGGAGTCTTAATGTTTATTTTAAATATTCCTGTGACTCTGATTGCCTGGAGAAAGGTGGGGAAGTCATTTACCTTATATAGTTTTTTAAGTGTAGTCTTGATGACTTTATTTATGGGAATGATTCCAGTTACCGAAATGTCTCCTAATATTTTGCTAAATGCTGTATTTGGGGGAGTTATTTCAGCCGTGGGTGTAGGAATGACATTAAAGTATGGAGCATCGACAGGGGGAATGGATATCATTGCCATGCTGCTGTCGCGATCAAAGGACAAGCCAGTTGGTACGTATTTATTTATTTTAAATAGTGTGATTATCATAGCAGCGGGTTATTTATACGGTGCAGAAAAATCATTATATACTTTAGTCACTCTGTATGCTTCTACTCGAGTTGTGGATGCAATTCATACTCGACATGAAAAATTAACAGCGATGATTGTGACGAAAAAAAGTGAAGAAATGAAGAAGGCTATTCAAGCGAGATTAGTTCGGGGGATCACGCTAGTACCAGCAAAAGGGGCATTTACTAATGAAAGTAGGGAAATGCTAATTATTGTCATTACGCGATATGAATTATATGAGCTAGAGCGAGTCATACAAAGTGTTGATGCTAATGCTTTTACAAATATTTTGGAGACGGCAAATGTTATAGGGTTCTTTCGAAAAGATTAAAAAGGGTTGGATCTCATCAAAGATGAGAATCCAACCCTTAGTCTTATTTTAGATGGTTCTCTAGCTTCTCTTGTAGTTCTCGAAGCTGTAATTTCTCTGCATCAGTTGAATTAGCGAATGCAGAGGATAGTGCATTTTTTGCAATATCTACTGTTTTGCCATGATCTTCCTCACGCCCAGAGCTTAGAACATTTTCAACGAATTCGCGCGCTTCTTGAAAAAGTCGATTTCCCATTTACAAGCCTCCATTATGTGTCTAAAGTATTAGTCAATGCTTGTAAGTCTTGTTGTTTTGCATCTAGTTGTTCAGCCTCAGCTAACGTAGTATGATAAGGGATTTTTTCGGCATGCCTAGCAACACTATCTGCGCCTTGCTGGACAAATCGTTTTGATTTATTGCTTCTACCCATGCTTATCTCCTCCATTATGAGCGTGTTTGACACAATTGATGTGTCGATTATAGTTTGGCTTTATCGGTCAAAATTATGAAGGAAATATAGTGCAACATTAGGCAAGCTTCAAATTAAATTTATCTTCAAGGTAGATGGCAATACCATCCTCTTCATTGGATAAAGTAGTCGCATTTGCTATTGTTTTTAGAGGGGATATGGCGTTCCCCATGGCAACTCCTGTACCCGCATAGTCAATCATTTCTAAATCGTTATCTTCATCACCAAAAGCGATAATTCTATCCTTCGGAATATTTAAGTAATTTGCCACTTTTTGAATACCTACTGCTTTATTTAAGCCATTTTTGACGATTTCAATGACATGGAAAGGAGCAGTCCAGCTTCGTTGGTTGACGACTTCGGCATGAAGTTCTGCTAAGTGGTTGCTAATTTTAGCAGCCTGTTGTTCATCAGCGTGAATGAGCATACTTGTAGGTGATTGTTCTAAAAAATTACGTAGATCACCAGTGGTCACTTTAGGATTTCCTAAAGTGACCAAATCCATAAGCTTTTCATCATGATAATGAAAATAGACATCATCACGAACTTCAGCAATAATATTGTGAAATGTATATTCATCACATGCCTCTACAATATCCTTGGCAAGATTAATATCTAACGGAGAATGGAAGGCTCCCCAGCTTGTTTGTAAAGGATGGTGTACAAATGCCCCATTAAAATTGACGATTGGTGTATTTAATCCAAGTTCACGATAATATAATTCACTAGCACGATAAGGTCTGCCAGTGGCAATCATAATTTGATGACCATTCTCTTTTAGTTTTGCTATCGCTTGTTTTGTGCGAGGTGAAATTTTTTTCTCGTTAGTCAGTAATGTTCCGTCAAGATCTAAAACAATTAAATGATTATCAGCCATGAATGAGCACCCTCACTTTTAGATAGGATAGTAATAAATTTTGAATGTTTTTTGACGCCTAGCTCTATCAGCTAGTTCATATAAACTTTGAGCGAAAAAATCGCTTTCTTTTATGCCCAACCTGGTCACTACTCATTTATTATGAAGCATAAAAAAGATTTTACAATTAAGTTTTTTGTAAAAATTGTAAAGTCTGTCTACTAATTATAAATCTTTTTCATTTAATTTGTCTTGCTGTATGATTATAATATGTTAGCTAGTACCATAAAAATGTCTGGAAACAGGGTTTAATCAATTGAAATTATTCCTCGGCTTCTGGGAATGATTGTGTAGACGATTAAAGAATTAAATATGGTAATGGAAGAATTAGCTGCAAGACAATTTGTGCATATTATTTAAGAAAAACCAAGAAATTTGTTAAGATGCTTATGTGTAACTTTGTATTCCATATAGAAAGGAGAAATGAAGATGGATCAAGATGTAAAAGACAGTATATTGGCAGCATTAGAACAAGTAGTCGACCCAGAGATAGGGATTGATATTGTGAATCTGGGCTTAGTATACGATGTAGATATGGATGAAAATGGTTTAACTACGGTCACAATGACTTTAACATCAATGGGATGTCCGTTAGCAGGAACGATTGTAGACCAAGTGAAATATTTTTTAGAAGATTTACCAGAGGTGAAAGAAACAGAAGTCAATATCGTTTGGACACCTGTTTGGACAAAAGACCGCATGTCTCGATATGCAAAAATCGCTTTAGGAATTAGATAATCTGAAGAAGTTTTAAATAGAAAATTCTAAAACTATGTAACATTAGTCATAGAGTTTTTAATTTTTATTTGATACTCTAGATTTCGGGTATAAGTTTTCGGATAATACAGTTGAGGTGTATGAAAATCATCTCAACTGTATAAAAATAAATAAAGCTGACAAATGACAGCTTTATTTAAGATTACATAGATCGATTGGACAATTGATACAATCAATTTCATTTCTTAGAAACGAAATGTTGTGAATTGTGATGATCCCTTTCTGAACGGAAAGTACCTCTTGTTTTCGTAATTCAGCCAACAAACGATTGACGACTTCACGAGAGGTGCCACAAAAGTTGGCGAGTTCCTGGTTTGTGAAAGGATGTGTAATAACGATACCGTTTTCTGCTTCAGTACCATAACTGTTTGTTAAACGGATTAACGTCGAGTATAGAGCTCCTTTTTTTCCATTTAACACCAAATCACTTAAGATGGATAGGGTTTTACGATGTTGAGTAGCTAACCAAGTTAAGATTTCAACAGCTAAATCATTATTTTTTGTAATTTGCTTTTCTAAATCCTCTTTATTAACCGCTATAACTTCTCCACTTTCTATCATTTTGGCATTTGTTGAATGCTTAGAAGCATTTGAAAAAAGGATGCTTTCTCCAACGAGTTCGTGTTGTGAACATAGACGCAGTGTTAGTTCACGCCCATCAGGGACGATTTTATTTACTTGAACCTTCCCACTTGAAATGTAAAATAGTTCATTTGCAGACGTATTTTCTTGGTAAAGATAGCGTCCTTTTTCTACTAGTTTTACAGGGTAATTTTCAAGAATAAGTTCGTTTAATTGGGTGAATACAGAAGAATTCTTCAATGAAAATCACCTCTAGAGACTTTTAAAATTGCTACTATTTGATTTAAACGGAAAAAGCTTTACTAGTCAACAGGTTAAATGAGGTTTAACCTTCATAAACATTCAATTTATTTTATAAAAATACATTTGATTTTATTTTTATTCAGTCATATAATAGTAGAATCAGTGAATGGATAGATAAATGAGATGGGAGATGGTGTTTATGAACGTTGCAATAGTAGGAGCTACAGGATACGGGGGTTTAGAACTAATTCGATTATTAGGTAATCATCCAAATTTGAAGATTTCCTCCTTGCATACGTCTTCTCAATTTGGTCGAAATATATATGAAGAAAATGCACATTTAATGCATATGGATTTTAAATTAGAAGAAATTAATGCAGAGAAAATTGCGAAACAATCAGATATTGTCTTTCTAGCAACTCCATCAGGGGTATCAGCTAAATTAATTTCAGAATTTTTTGACCTTAATGTAAAAGTGATTGATTTATCGGGAGATTTAAGGCTGCAAACACTTGGAGAATATGAAAAATGGTATAAAAAAGATCCAGCACCACAGCATATTATTGAAAAAGCGGTTTATGGATTATCTGAATGGAATAAAGAGCAAATCGAGAAAGCAGATATCATTTCAAATCCAGGTTGTTATCCAACAGCGACGCTACTCGGTTTAGCCCCTTTATTTACAGAAGGTTGGGCAACTGGAGAAGATGTCATTGTTGATGCTAAATCAGGTGTATCAGGTGCTGGAAAGTCTCCATCTACTACTACTCATTATAGTGATATGAATGAAAATTTCAAAATTTATAAAGTGAATCAACATCAGCATATACCTGAAGTGGAACAGCAGCTTACACGTTGGTTTGCGGGTACTAAGCCTATTTCGTTTAATACACATCTAGTCCCAATGACAAGAGGGATTATGGCAACGATGTATGTGAAAATAAACCGTGAAACGTCAACGGCAGAAGTTAGAGATTTATATGAAACGGTTTATGCTAATCATCCATTCGTAAGAATACAGCCTTTAGGAAAATTCCCATCAACGAAACAAGTATATGGTTCTAATTTCTGCGATATCGGTGTGGATTATGATGAGAGAACAGGAAAAGTAGTGATTGCTTCAGTAATTGATAATATTGTGAAGGGTGCTGCAGGTCAGGCCATTCAAAATGCAAATATACTAATGGGATTAAAAGAAACAGCGGGACTTTGGAGTGCACCATTATATCCATAATAAATTTGGAGGAAAATGATGAATACAACTCAAACAGTTGAAATGATTAAACAAGTGAAAGATGGAAATATTTTAACACCACAAGGATTTAAAACGGATGGTGTACGTGCAGGTTTACGTTATGATAAGAATGATATCGGTGTTATTTTTACAGAAAAGCCTGCAACTAGTGCAGCTGTTTATACAAAGAATGTTGTCCAAGCAGCACCAATTCTTGTTACGAAAGATAGTGTGGAAAAAGAAGGAAAGCTACATGGGATTATTGTCAATAGTGGTTGTGCTAATGCGGTTACAGGCGAACAAGGCTTGAAAGACGCTTATGAAATGAGAAAGCTAGTAGCAGAAAAATTCGGCGTAGATGAACATTTATTTGCGGTTGCTTCAACAGGAGTGATTGGTGAATTATTGAATATGGAAAAAGTAGCAAAGGGCATTGAAATCTTAAACCCTACTAATACTTTGGATGCAGCATCAAACTTTGAAACAGCGATTATGACGACAGATTTAATACCAAAGCATTGTGCATTTGAAGCCATTATTGATGGTAAAAAAGTATCCATAGGCGGTGCGGCAAAGGGGTCAGGTATGATTCATCCGAATATGGCAACGATGCTTGGTTTTATCACAACAGATGCTGTGATTGATTCAACTGATTTACTTGTAGCACTTCGAGAAGTGACAAATGATACCTTTAACCAGATTACAGTAGATGGAGATACGTCTACCAATGATATGGTGCTTGTACTAGCTAACGGAGAAGCGGGCAATGAACCACTTTCGAGCACTCATCCAGAATGGTCAGTATTTGTTGAACTTTTGAAACAAACGTCTGAAACATTAGCGAAGAAGATTGCTAAAGATGGTGAAGGCGCAACAAAGCTGATCGAAGTAAATGTACATGGGATGGGAACAAAAGAAGAAGCGCAGATGCTTGGAAAAACAGTTGTTGGATCAAGCCTAGTCAAAACAGCAGCTTTTGGTGCAGATGCGAACTGGGGCAGAATTATTGCGGCGATGGGTCGTAGCGGGATGAGCTTTAATCCTAAACAGGTGACGATTGCTTTCGGCGATATCGTTGTGTTACAGGATGGGGAACCTGTCGTATTTTCTGAAGAAGAGGCATTAGCTTATTTACAACAAGATACAATTGTTATTAATGTATATCTAAAAGAAGGAACAGCTTCTGGAACGGCTTGGGGCTGTGACTTAACATATGAATATGTAAAAATTAATGGAAGCTATCGATCTTAAGGGGTGTCAAAATATGGGCGTGTTAGTCATTAAATGTGGCGGAAGCATTATTGATGAGTTATCAGAGTCTTTTTTTGATAGTGTGAAAAAGTTACAAAGCGAAGGCTACCAAATTGTTTTTGTTCATGGCGGTGGACCAGATATTAATGCGATGCTTGATAAATTTGGCATCCAACCAGTTTTTGAAAACGGTCTGCGAAAAACAACGGACGAGGTATTAGAAATCGTAGAGTTAATGCTTGCTGGAAAGTCAAATCGTAGCCTTGTGCACAAACTTGAGAAGCATGGAATTACAGCTGTTGGCTTAAATGGTTCTGATGCTGGAACACTAACAGGTGAATTTATTGATCAGCAAGCTCTAGGAGCTGTAGGTGAAATTACACAAGTAAATTCAGAATTATTAGAAATGATTCTCGAAAAAGGGTTATGTCCTGTACTAACTCCGATTGGTTCAACAATAGATGGTCAAACTTTGAATGTGAATGCAGATATGGCTGCGGGTTCTGTAGCAAAAGCATTGAATGCAGAAAAATGTTTGTTTGTTACAGATGTAAAGGGTGTTCTAAAGGATGGGCAATTAATTGAAGAGCTTACTGAAGAGGATACAAATATATTGATTCAAGAAGGCACCGTGTATGGTGGCATGATTCCCAAAGTGAATACGGCTTTATCTGTTTTACATAAAGGAATTGAAGAAGTCATGATTGTAAGTGGAAAAGACCCATTCTATGATCAAAATCAATTCATTGGAACAAAATTTTTAAACAAAGCGGGGGTACAAGGATGAGCTCTTTATTTCCAACATATGCTAGATGGGACATTGAACCTGAATATGCAAAAGGTTCATGGTTAACAAGCACGGACGGAAAAAAATACTTAGATTTTACTTCGGGAATTGCCGTTCTCAATCTTGGTCATTGTAATGAAAAAGTAAAAAATGCTGTTAGTAAACAATTAGATAAATATTGGCATGTGTCTAATATGTTCAAAAATTCTGCCGGGGAGCGGACAGCAAAAGCTCTTACAGATGTAACAGGACTTGGACGTGTGTTCTTTGCTAACAGTGGAGCGGAAGCAAATGAAGGAGCGATTAAATTAGCTCGTAAGGCAACAGGAAGATCAAAAGTTGTGACTTGTTTACAATCCTTCCATGGTCGTACTTTTGCAACAATGGCTGCTACTGGACAAGATAAAATTAAAGTTGGGTATGGAGAAATGTTAACAAGTTTTGAATATGTTCCATATAATGATGCAGAAGCGTTAGCAAATGCAGTGGATGATGAAACAGCTGCTATCATGCTTGAAATCGTTCAAGGTGAAGGTGGTATTCATGTTGTTGAGCAAGCTTTTTTAGATAGCATTAAAGAACAATGTGAAAAGCATGGAGCGTTATTAATTATTGATGAAATTCAAACGGGGATTGGACGTACTGGAAAGCCGTTTGCCTTCCAACATTTTGATGTTCAGCCTGATATTATTACCGTTGCAAAAGGGTTGGGTAACGGACTTCCTATTGGAGCGGTTATTGGTAAAGAAGCTTTAGCAGAAGTGTTCGGTCCAGGTAGTCACGGGACTACTTTTGGTGGAAATCCACTATGTGTTGCGGCGGCTGAAGTAGTCGTACAGGAAATATTTCAACCGCAATTTTTAGAAGAAACAGTTGAAAAAGGAAATTACTTGTTGAATGAGTTGAAAAAACAACTTCAAGCTGTTGATGAAATAGTGGATATTCGTGGGCTTGGCTTAATGATTGGAATTGAGCTGAACCATGAAGCTAAAGATGCACTAATGGAATTACAAAAGGAAGGCGTCCTTGTTTTAACAGCAGGTCCAAATGTCCTGCGTTTATTACCAGCACTGACAGTTTCCAAAGAAGAAATAGATTTGGCTATTGCCCAAATTGGAAAAGTGTTAACAAAAGCAACAGTCTAAGAAGTGTAAATTTATATCAAGAAAGTATAAATATTTTAAAAGTATAAGAAAATGCATGGACTTTCGCGATTTTAGCGATAAGCCGTGTTTTTCTTATAGATTAAAATGAATAAATATGCTATTCTTTATATAAATATGCACCATACACAGAGGTGGGAAAAATGAAAAACTATCTTCACTTAGCAAATGGCTCTAAATTTGAAGGAGAATTGCTAACTAATCCTAATAAAAAGCCAATCACAGGGGAGATTGTCTTTTTTACAGGAATGACCGGATATCAAGAAGTATTAACGGATCCTTCCTATAAGGATCAAATTGTTATCTTCACATATCCTTTAGTCGGGAACTATGGAATTAATGAATACGATTTCGAAAGCAAAAAACCTCATGTAGCTGGTGTAGTAGTATATGAAGGAAATATGCATCATTCCCATTATCAAGCTGAATATTCATTAAAAGAGTATTTAGATAAGTGGAATATTCCACTTCTAAGTCGTGTGGATACAAGAGCAGTTGTAAAAAATATTCGAAAAGAAGGCTCAATGGAAGCCGTTATTACGTCCGAAACAGAGTTTAGCTTTGATTCAAATCAAGTAGATTCTGAGCAATATGTGGCTGAAGTATCAACGAAGAAAATCGAAAGCTTTGGAAATGGTGAAAAGCATGTTGTCTTAATGGATTTTGGCTATAAAAAATCGATTTTAGATTCATTGCTTCAGCAACAATTACGAGTGACCGTTGTTCCATACGATACGAAATATGACCAAATTAAAGCGCTACAGCCAGATGGTATTTTGCTATCGAATGGACCTGGGGATCCCAAAACATTAGCTCCTTTATTAGATAATATTAAATTAGTGATTTCGAATTACCCAACCATGGGCATTTGTTTAGGCCACCAATTAATATCTTTAGCATTTGGTGGTAACACAAGAAAGATGTTATTTGGTCATCGTGGGGCCAATCAGCCTGTCGTTGATTTGAAAACGAATAGAGTGTACATGAGTTCGCAAAATCATAGCTATGAAGTAGATGAATCAAGCTTGGTTGGAACGTCACTTGAAGTACGTTTTAAAAATGTAAATGATGGTTCAATAGAAGGGGTTATGCATAAGGAGCTGCCTATTTTTACAACACAATTTCATCCTGAAGCAAACCCTGGTCCAATGGAAAGTTCTATTTATTTTATTGACTTTCTAAACTTGATAAATGAATACAGCGGGAGAGAGAAAGTTTATGCCTAAAGACAATTCGATACAAACGATTCTAGTCATCGGTTCAGGCCCGATTGTCATTGGGCAGGCTGCAGAATTTGATTATGCTGGCACCCAAGCTTGTTTGGCACTGAAAGAAGAAGGCTATAAAGTAATCCTCGTTAATAATAATCCGGCAACGATTATGACAGATGAGATCAATGCTGATGCGGTTTATTTTGAACCTCTTACGGTAGATGTATTAGAAAAAATAATTGCTAAAGAAAAGCCTGAGGGGCTGCTTGCCACACTTGGTGGGCAAACCGGTTTGAATTTGGCTTATCAATTAGATGAAGCAGGAATTTTAGATAAATATAGTGTAAAGCTACTTGGGACGCCGATTGATTCAATTAAAAAAGGGGAAGATCGGGAGTTGTTTCGGCAACTGATGTTTGAAATTAATGAACCTGTTCCAGATAGTACGATTGTTCACACTCTGGAAGAAGCCATTGCTTTTTCTGAAATAATTGGTTTTCCGATTATTGTTCGTCCAGCCTATACACTTGGAGGTTCAGGTGGCGGGATTGCCGATAACTTGGACGCCTTTAAAGAGCTTGTACGGGGTGGTTTACAGGAAAGTCCCATTACACAATGTTTAATTGAGAAAAGTATTGCAGGATTTAAAGAGGTAGAATATGAAGTGATGCGTGATGGAAATAATACATGCATTACGATTTGTAATATGGAAAACATTGATCCTGTAGGTATACATACAGGGGATTCGATCGTTGTGGCACCGTCGCAAACACTTTCGGATGATGAATTTCACATGCTACGCTCTGCTTCTATTAAAATTATATCTGCACTAGGGATTATTGGTGGCTGTAATATTCAATTTGCCCTTGATCCAAATAGCAAGCAGTACTATTTAATTGAAGTGAACCCACGTGTTAGCCGTTCGTCTGCCCTTGCATCAAAGGCAACAGGCTATCCAATTGCCAGAATAGCTGCGAAACTTGCAGTCGGCTATCATTTATCTGAATTGGTGAACCCAGTTACAAAGAGTACTTATTCAAGCTTCGAGCCAGCTCTCGATTATGTAGCCGTTAAATTTCCACGTTGGCCGTTTGATAAATTTGTAACAGCCGAGCGTAAATTAGGGACACAAATGAAGGCGACAGGAGAAGTTATGGCTTTGCACCGCAGCTTCGAAGGTGGCTTGCAAAAAGCAGTCGACTCTATAGAATTAAAAACGAATGGGTTGCAGCTTCTATCTCTTAAGGAAAAAGATATTCCTGAGTTATGGGGAAAGCTAGCAGAGCAATCAGATGAACGTTTTTTTGTTATTTTAGAAATGCTCCGTAAAGGTGTCACAATCGAAGAGATTCATGAAGCCACAAAGATTGATTATTTCTTCCTTCATTCATTTGCTTCTTTAATAGCAACGGAAAAGCAAATTGCTAAAGTTTCATTACAAGATGTAATGAAAGATGAAATGATTGCTTTTAAAGAAAAAGGATTCTCTGATCGCTATCTTGCCACTGTTTGGAATGTTTCTGAGCGTGAAGTAAGAGCTTATCGAAAAGAGCTTGGCGTCACTGCTGTATATAAAACAGTCGATACATGTGCGGCGGAATTTGTATCGCATACCAATTATCATTATTCTACGTATTTTGGCGAAAATGAACAGCAAAAAACCGATAAGAAGAAAGTGTTAATGATTGGTAGTGGTCCAATTCGAATTGGGCAGGGAATTGAATTTGATTATTGTTCGGTGCATGGGGTTTATGCTCTTCAGGCTGAAAATGTGGAAACAATCATGATTAACAATAATCCAGAGACTGTGAGCACAGACTTTGCAACAGCTGACAGACTTTACTTCGAACCGTTAACTTTAGAGTATGTGATGAATGTTATCGAAGCAGAAGGAATAGAGGATGTTATCGTTCAGTTTGGAGGACAAACGGCGATTAATTTAGCAAAAGGCCTGGAGGATTATGGTGTAAACTTGTTAGGAACATCCTTTGATACATTAGATCAATTAGAGGACCGTGATCGTTTTTACCAATTGCTGCAAAAGCTAAATATTCCACATGTTCCGGGGACAATGGCGAATAATGAAAGTGAATTAATTCATTGTGCCGAAGAAATTGGTTTTCCTGTTCTATTAAGACCATCCTATGTCATTGGTGGTCAAGGGATGGAAATCATTCGTTCCAAAGAGAGCTTGTTAAATCGAGTGGAAAACGGTGTAGAATTAGTTTACCCTATGTTAATTGATTCTTATATTCCTGCTCAAGAAGCTGAAATAGATTTGGTTGCTGATGGGACAGATATTTATGTTCCAATAGTAGTTGAGCATATAGAAAAAGCTGGTGTCCATTCTGGCGACAGTATGGCATTCTTGCCGGCGCAAACTTTATCTCAAGCAATAAAAGATGAAATGGTTGCTTACGCAAAAAGCATTGTGAATGAACTGAGATACCAGGGACTGATGAATATTCAGTTTGTGGTGGATGGTGAGAAAGTGTATGTACTTGAAGTCAATCCACGTGCAAGCCGAACGATTCCAATCATTAGTAAAGTTACAGGGGTATCACTCGTTCAAGTTGCCACAAAAATTTTACTTGGAACTTATACATTAACGGATGTATTTGAAAAAACAGGTTTGATGAAAGAGATACCATACGCCGTTGTTAAATATCCAGTATTTTCAACCTTTGCTTTAAGTGGGTTAGACTCTAAGGTTGGACCAGAAATGAAATCAACAGGTGAAGGAATTGCCATCGCGGCCACAACATCAGAAGCTTTAGCTAAAGTATTTCATGCCCAAAAGGCTAAACATAAAACAGGTGTTTATCAAGCTGAATCCGTTGAATTACCTCAATCTCTTATTGATGAGACGGTGAAAGCGGGACTGACCATTACCACAACAAACTTTGAAGCATGGTTAAAAGACGATAATGCCGCTGTAGTACTAGCTTACGGATCAACAGCGGAAGATAAACAGCTAAGATTGTTAGCAGCAAAATATAGATTGCTTGCCTTTTCTCAAGAAGAAACGTACAAAGCGTATCTTCAGTCGTTAACAAGCTTAGACTTTGATGTTACACCACTACAAGACTGGTTGAAAAAGGAAGGAGTGCCTCAAGCATGAGCACAATTGAAATCGCAAAACAAGAAAAAATTATTAATGGAAAAGACTTTTTAACACTTGCAGAATTATCATCAGCAGAGATTGCAAAACTTTTGCAATTAGCAATAGAAATTAAAGCAAAACTTCAAGCGGGTGAAAAGTATGAACCATTAAAGGGTAAAACACTAGGGATGATTTTTGAAAAATCCTCTACCCGTACGCGTGTTTCTTTTGAGGTAGGTATGCTGCAATTAGGAGGCCATGCTCTATTCTTAAGCAGTAATGACATTCAACTGGGTCGTGGTGAAACGATTGCTGATACGGCTAAAGTATTATCACAATACTTAGATGGCATCATGATTCGTACATTCGGACATGAAAAGATTGAAGAATTAGCAGAAAATGCAACGGTTCCAGTGATTAATGGCCTTACTGATTTAGCTCATCCATGTCAAGTACTAGCTGATTTATTAACGATTATTGAGATTAAAGGATCACTAAAAGGCTTGAAAATGGCGTTTATTGGTGATGGTAATAATATGGCTCATTCGCTTATGATAGGCTGTGCAAAAATGGGAATGGATTTTTCAATTGGTGCGCCTAAAGGATACAAACCAGATGAGCAGATTATTGCCTCGGCTCAAAAAGAAGCAGAGGCAAACGGCTGTCAAGTGGTTGTTACGACTTCTGCAGAAGAAGCAATTAAAGATGCGGATATTGTTTATGCGGATGTATGGACATCTATGGGACAAGAAAAAGAAAATAGCATTCGTTTAGAAGCATTTAAAGAATATCAAATAAATGCAGAATTAGTGAGTCATGCTAAACCAGATTACTTATTTATGCATTGCTTGCCAGCACATCGTGGGGAAGAAATGACAGCAGACATAATTGACGGTCCAAATTCAGTTGTTTTCCATCAAGCGGGAAATCGACTACATGCTCAAAAAGCAGTACTTGTAGATTTAATGTCTTAATTAACTAAATGTAGAAGAGACTGTTCATCTTATCCATTTTAGAATTTGAACAGTCTCTTTTTTTATTTCACTAATTTTAATATCGTTTTAAACTGTTCATGATCGCCTCTTTGTAGTAACTCATACAAGATCATTTCCGTGCTCGTTGGCAAGATACCGAGCGCCTGCATTTTTGCTAAGCCAACTTCATTATTCTTTTTCGTACGTGAAGAAACCCCATCTACAACGACCTCAACCTCAAAACCCTGTTCCTTTAGTTGCCTCGCCGTTTGATACACACAAATATGCGTTTCAATGCCTGTGATGATAAATTGCGTACGACCACTTGCTTTAACAGCCTCTATAAACTCCGCTTCTTGACACGCGCTAAATGCCATTTTGGGAATCGGTTGACCTTGCATATGTTGGGCAATTTCTAGGGTCGTGCCTCCTAAACGATTTGGATTTTGTTCAAGCCATAGAACCGGTACCTCTAATGCCTGCATTGCTTGTACGAGCTTTGCTACATTTTGAATCACCGTTTCACTTTCATCCACAATTGTCGCTAACTTCCCCTGTATATCTATAACAACGAGACAAGCTTCCTCTACTGTAAACATAAGGCCCTCCTTGATATCAGTAATTATTATCCATTATAACTGAATTTTTTTCATTAGGTAAACGAAATATAGCCATTGAAGCGTTCTTTACATAGCTTCGAAAAGAGAGAAAACCTTGGGGTAATCATCTTTAAATATGGTCGTTTTCGCAAAGATTGTTGCTTTTTGAACAGGTTTTATTTAAAGGTCCTCAAGGTTCGGACTCGATTTCCCTTGAATTCACCAAAGCTGTCCGAAGTTCCCTTGAGTTCGGACTCGATTCCCCTTGAATTCACCAAAGCTGTCCGTACTTACCTTGGGTTCGAACTTGATTCCCCTTGGATTCATCAAGCCTGTCTAGAGTTACTTCTAATAGGGCACAAATTTGCACTAAGAGTAACAAAGTATACGAAAAGAGCCTTAAATATAAATAACAACTCTAAAAATGGGCATTTGCCCTGATGATTCGGACTAGATAGCTACATATTTTGTTATGAAGGGGCTAGTTTGTTCTATAAGGCAAAATCATAGGAGGTACTATGAAGAATATAAGCATTGTTCATAATATGAAAACAAATATTATTGCTCAAAATGGAAATATCAATATAGGGTCATCGGTTCAAAACAGTCATACTTCCAATTTAAAAGTCGCAGGAGCATCCTTTTCATTTGGTGACAATTCATGTGTCAATGAGGTTCAAAAGCAAATGAAGGTGATTGGAATAACGAAAGAAGAAGCGGCTTCATCAGATTGATCAGTGATTAAAAGTGTTTATTCTCTTTTTAACCAATTGCATCAGATGGGCATATATATAATTACCCGAGATGCTAGGAGGAGAGATGATGCCCTCAAATATTAATATTTATAGCATAAAAGTGAATAGCATTTCCAATAATGGATCGCTAAATATAGGGGACGCACTTCATAATGCGCCTACTGCCAACTCAAAATCCCAAGGGGTAAACTCTTCATACGGAGATACTTCTCCAACGACATCTGGTATGGAAAATGTATATATCGATCCTGATTTAAATGATATGGGCGATATCGCGAATCCAGCAAATGTTAATTCTAATCAATCTTAAACTATATATCATTTTGCAATGAGAGGAGTATACTATGCCTTTTTTAATAAATATTTTTAACATAAAAACAAACGGGATTACGCAGAACGGAAACTTCGATATTGGAGCGACGATTCATAACAGTCATACAGCCAATTCAAAATTTATAGGAGCTAATATTTCATTAGGCGATATTTCTCCATCAAGTTCATTTATGGGTAATAGTTATGTTGACCCAGATGTAAGTGATCAAGACCAAATCGCTAATCCTTCCTTACCAATATCCAATCAAATTTAAGCAAAAGGGGGAAGAAATAAGATGATACCATTTCCCTTTAAAGGTGGACTCCAAAAGTGGTTGAGTGAAAACAGCTATGGGGGAGACATCAATAAATATGTGCAAGAAATGATTACCCAATCCATGGCTCATTCGACTGATAATAATCATGTAACCGATGCAATGGAAATATTCAACCAAGAAAAAAGAAAGCCCGAACATACGGATAGTTCACTAAATATAGGTACATTTGAAACGCATGACCATGTTTATGTGAGAGTGCATATTAAAGATGAAAGCCAATTAGCAACTATTAAAGTTTTTCATACATCCAATCAATTAATTATTGAGGGATTACCTTTTCTTGAAGAGAAACATGTGGTAACCCTACCATCTATTGTGAAAATGAAAGGGGCTATTTCGGAATATCGAGATGACTACTTACAAATTAAGATGGTTAAAAAAATTGATTTACAATTTACTGAAATAGATGTTCGGAACTAGATGAAGAACATCTTTTTTATACATTCTGAATTCATCTGAATGTATAAGCAGCATCCATAGACTTTCTCCATTAGGGGTGACTCTAACCAATTGAATCGGGAGCTTCATGTTAGGAGGAAAAATAGATGGATTTTGATAAATTAAAGCAATGGATGGAAGTTACGCAAAAATACCAAAACGGAAAATTTTGGGATATGGTATTTGAACAAGCTGCACAAGAGGAAACGATAGATGGCTTTGAAAATCCACAAGAAAGTAAAAAATCAACTCGTACGATGTTAAATAAATATCCTGTAACAGATATTTTCCTTACTGAAACAGCTGTCATCATATTATTGGAAATACCAGGTGCGCTAAAAGAGGATGTATTTTTGTCTGTATCTGGAAATAAACTGACCGTAAGAGGAGTAATCCAACCTCCAATTTTGAATGGACAATCGCTACAAACTGAACGTAGATATGGCGAATTTCAAAGAGTGATTGAATTACCAGAACCCACGGATAGTCAGCATATTCAAGCTAGATTTGATAACGGATTACTTGCCATAACCTATGGAAGAACATACAGACAAGAGGAAAGTATATTTATTCAATAACGATGGTTTTAAATATTGTTAGGTGAATTGTTACTAACTTGAATAATTAAGGTGTGAGGAAGGTTATGCCTATAAAAAAATTTTTTCAGGGGAACCAGAAAGATGTACAACGAAGACTCGAACAGCTTGAGCATCAAATTAAAAAAATAAATACGTTTGAAGTATATATGAAACGTTTTGTAAAGGTTGAAGAGCAGCTTGGATTATTGAATTTTCGAGAAAAGGTAAATAAAAAAGAAGCGACTAATAGGACAAAAGCTTATGACGAATATGATAAAGCAGTGTTCATTAAGGATGTTGAAAATCAGGTTTTAGGTAAAGTAAAGCAATTGGTTCAAATGGAAATGGAGCCTATTCAAAATCTGTTAAAGGAGTTTCACAATCGAATTTCTAAAATGGAGAACCAAATTGATGCATTAGAAAAGCAAAATAAAGAATATTTAACCGAGATTCAAGGTTTACAACAGAAAAAATTTTTACAAGAGGAATCGGCAAAAGAAGATCCTCAGCAAGGACAACCTATCATTTTTCAGGAAATTCATGTTGAAAAACTTTTTATGGATAAATATGAACAAACAAATAATATGGGACAATTAGGGATTAAAGAGTTAAGTGGGAATTTAACAATCGGGGCTTCATATGAAAAAGGTGTTATTCCCAATGATTTAGCAGAGGAATGGAAAGAAGAGATGAACCAACTGAATCAAATAAAGAAAGATGAGAATAAACAAAATACAGAAGCTGAAAACAAAGAGTAGAAGGAAGAAATCCTTTACTCATTTGAAACAATATCAAGAAAAAGGAGCGATATCATTTGATATTCAATACATACATTGCACGGAGGATTATTAATTATTAGTCATAAATGCTAAGTGAACGGAAATAATAAAGGGGAACTACTTGTCATAAGGAGGAGATTAAAATGGGCCAAAATCGTCATTTTACACCAGGACAGAAAGCGCCAAATAACGGGATTTATGTTGAAATAGGAGAAACAGGAAGCAATATTAATAAACCAAGACAAATAAAATTGAATGCTGGCGATTCTTTTCCAGAAACCGCTAATCAAAATCGTCATTGGACATATAAAAGAAAACCATAACTCATCAAAAAACCTTCCAAGTAGGAAGGTTTTTTGATGAGTTACATAATTGTTCGTAATCCCCAGCACTAATGCAAATTCTTAACGATTTTGATTACAAAAGTAAAAGTAACTTCTTTCGAGCGGGAACTGATTTCTTTTGTTGGTGTAGGACAGCAAATTTTTGATTGTTCTGTTTTTATTAAGAGGAAGAATCTCATCAATCATATTGTTAAGAAATATAAAGGAAATGATTGAGATTCCAGTCATAACAACATTGACAACATTATCAAATATTATATCTAATTGATAAGCTTCCAACCCGTACATAGATATCCAATTTACCATGATAAACGCATATCCACACTCAATAATACAATACAGAAGTGTGATGCTATTGAGCAGTAATAAAGTTTTCTTTCCATATAATTGCTCTTTAGTTAATGATTTATCATACCCTCTTAAAACTAAAATATCTAAAGTGAAGTAAAGATGTATCGGTTTTTTTAAAAGGTAACTCAAGAAATAAATCACAGCGAGGAAAAGGGAAACATATACATCATTCCATAGGAGTTGTATAGCAGATCCAGATAGGACATCTACTACTATGCCGGAAGACAAATTAAAGATAATGAATAGACCTGTAAAATTGAAATTCTCTGTCATTTTAAATCTGTAAAGAGTGTAAAGAATTCCCGGGACGGTTGAAAAAAGGATGGTGATATAATCTCCAAAGTAATCTCGTCCAACATTCCAAAAGAGTAACGGAAAAATAAAATATAAAATGATATCCAATAAAAATAATGGGTTTATCCGCATAATTTCTCCCGCTCATGTAGCCAGATTTATCCCGCCTTAACGGGCAGTAAGACCCCTCACTACAGTATTCTAAGTATTCAAAGAAGATAGGTGGGGGTCAACTGCCCGTAAAGGTCCGATTGGTTCAACTAACCCTCAGTGGGGATGAAGAAAACCCCACTGAGGGAAGTTTCACTTTATATTAAATATGTATGGCTTGCCCAATAAAATTATGAATGAGATTTAAATAGGGGGAGTATAAAGAGATTATAATTTTCAACAATAGTAGGAAACATATAGGTAAATTCTTTACATAAAGGACAAATAAGGTATAATAAATATATAAAGGTCAAAGATGGTCAAACACCATGAGAAAATCATTCATTTTTATGAAGTGGGGGATTTATAATGGATTTAAATAAAATGACTGAACGTGCGCAACTTGCCCTAATTACTAGCCAAGAGATAGCGAAAGAACGCAAAAATCCTGAATTAACAGAGCTTCATCTGTTAAAGGCATTATCCGAGCAAGATGAAAGCATGCTGCTACGAATTCTATCAGAATCCAATCAGCCTATTGCTACTTTTCAATCTGCATTGCAAAAAGAGCTGAATACATTGCCAGAAGTAAGCGGTTCGGCTAATCAAGTGTATATGTCAGCGTCTTTGCAACAGGTATTGACGGTGGCTGAGCAAGAAATGAAGCAATGGGAAGATGAATATCTTTCAGTGGAGCATTTACTGCTCGCATTGCTAAAAGAAAACAAACCAAATGTGAAACGGCTATTTTCAGCCTTTGATATAGATTATCGTAAAGCAAAAGAAATCATAAAAGGAATAAGGGGGAATCAGCGCGTGACCAGTCAAAATCCTGAGAGTACGTATGAAGTATTAAAAAAATATGGTCGAGATCTCGTGGCTGAAGTAAGAGAAGGGAAAGTTGATCCCGTTATTGGCCGAGATGCAGAAATTCGTAACGTGATACGAATTTTATCGCGAAAAACGAAAAATAATCCAGTGTTAATTGGTGAACCTGGGGTTGGTAAAACGGCGATTGTCGAAGGTCTTGCCCAACGGATTGTTCGTAAAGATGTACCGGAAAGCTTAAAAGATAAAACCGTGTTTTCATTAGATATGAGTTCCCTTGTTGCCGGTGCTAAATTCCGCGGTGAATTCGAAGAACGATTAAAAGCGGTTTTAAATGAAGTGAAGAAAAGCGAAGGGAAAATTCTTTTATTTATTGATGAGCTTCATACCATTGTTGGTGCTGGTCGAACAGATGGTGCACTTGATGCAGGGAATATGCTAAAACCGATGCTTGCCCGTGGCGAATTGCACTGTATTGGGGCGACAACATTAGATGAATACCGTAAATATATCGAGAAGGATCCAGCGCTTGAAAGACGGTTCCAGCAAGTGCTTGTTCCTGAACCTGATGTAGAGGATACGATTTCTATTTTACGTGGCTTAAAGGAACGATTTGAAGTACATCATGGGGTTCGCATCCATGATCGAGCACTTGTTGCTGCTTCTGTTTTATCAAATCGTTATATAACCGAAAGATTTTTACCAGATAAAGCAATCGACTTAGTCGATGAAGCTTGTGCAATGATTCGCATGGAAATTGATTCAATGCCATCTGAGCTAGATGAAATTACCCGAAAAGTGATGCAGTTAGAAATTGAAGAAGCAGCCTTAAAAAATGAATCGGATGCCCAAAGTCAAGCCCGTCTTGAAGTACTGCAAAAAGAGCTTTCTGAATTGCAGGATAAAGCAAATAGTATGAAGGCTAAATGGCAAATGGAAAAAGCAGCGTTGCAAAAAGTCCAAGATATGCGTGAACAGCTTGAAAAACTGCGTCGTGAATTAGAGCAGGCAGAAAATGAGTATGATTTAAATCGAGCTGCTGAATTGCGTCATGGTAAAATTCCACAGCTTGAAAAAGAGTTGGCACAGCTTGAAGATGAAGTAGCGAAAGATAAGCAAGATTCACGTTTACTTCGTGAAGAGGTAACAGAAGAGGAAATCGCAAGTATTGTTGCTCGTTGGACTGGTATTCCTGTCAGCAAGCTAGTCGAAGGGGAACGAGAAAAATTACTTCGTTTATCTAGCATTCTACATGAACGTGTTGTCGGTCAGGA
>SMEO01000105.1_pt1 | contig 26967 bp, 21 predicted proteins | sample 2456251 | NCBI WGS metagenome assembly SMEO01 (sample SAMN10132594, study PRJNA489261) | soil metagenome | isolation source: day1 control-silt loam soil ammended | place: USA | reverse complement strand
TATTGTGTCCGAATCAATGAACACAGACTAAGAACGCAACATCCTGTTGCAACGTCTGTGTGACCCACATCGTGTGGGCCTCAACTAACCATCAGTGGGGGATGAAGAACCCCCCACTGATGGAAGTTTCACTTTATATACTGGATTCCATCCCGATCGTTGGAGGTTTTTTTTTGAATGTTATAGTAAACAAATTAAAAAAAATGACTTACAAACAAATTATATTGTACTCCATAATAGGACTTTGTTTTGTCGTCTCTGTTTTTTTTGTTAATCACAATGATTCATTCTATGAAAGTCCAATAGCCGAAGTCATAGATACGAAGCTGGAAAATACAACTAAAGTGGTTGATATGTATCAAAATGAAGATCGTCTATTTACCCAGAGTATCATAGCCGAATTAAAGAATGGAAAAGAAAAAGGACAGCTTATCCATTTAACTAACAAGTATTCATCATCTGGAGCCTATGATCAAGAATACCATGTGGGAGATGAATTATTTGTTTTGATTGACACGAGAAACGTAGAAAATGCAGATGTAACGGGAACTATAAAAGACGTGAAACGTGATAAATACGTTTTAATCATCGCATGGATTTTTATCTTTACTCTACTGATCGTCGGAAATAAGCAAGGGCTATTTTCTATTATAAGTTTGGCAGTCAATGCCGTTTTGATATCATATGCATTGGATGTTTATCTGAATACATCACACATCAGTTTGCTAGTGATATGCAGTGTAAGCGTTATTTTATTTACTGTCATTTCTTTGTTACTCGTTAATGGTTTTAATGAAAAAACCTATGCCGCTATTGTTGCAACCCTGCTAGGAACTTTTATTTCGCTGTTAATTACCAATCTTGTCATGTGGCTAACATCCGAAAATGGACTTCGATATGAAGAAATGCAATTTCTAACTCGCCCTTATAAAATGGTGTTTATGGCCGGGGTATTCATCGGTTCTTTAGGGGCCGTCATGGACGTAGCTATTACAATGTCTTCTTCAATCTTTGGGTTGTATGAAAAGAATAACAACATATCAGTAAAAGCACTTAAAACTTCTGGAATGGAGATTGGAAAAGATATTATGGGAACCATGACAAATATTTTGTTTTTTGCTTATATAAGCGGTTCCATTCCGATGCTAATTTTGTATTTCAAGAATGCTTCTGCATTGGGGTTTACCCTTTCCATGAATCTTTCATTAGAATTGGCTCGAGCCCTGACTGGTGGGATTGGAATCGTATTAACTATTCCCATAGGTCTATATACTTCTATTTTTTTCATTAATCGAAAAAGGACAAGATTATGAATGTATTAGCGTGGCTGGCAGCCATTTTATTTATATTAATGATACTTATTGGTGGAAAAAAAGGAGCACGGTCTTTTATTTCTTTATTCTTAAACTTTGTTGTGCTACTTCTTACCATACTTTTTATGACAGATTCACATGCTAATCCGATTATCTTAACGTTGATTGCATGTGCAGTTATTAGTTATATAAACCTATTTTATATTAATGAAGTGAACAGTAAAACAATAACAGCATTCATTTCTACTATTATCACAATTTCCATTTTGCTTGTTTTTATTGACATTGTGACACGAAATGCTATGATACAGGGGTTTGGTGAAGAAGAAATAGAGGAGCTTAGCATATTTTCCCTTTATATCGGGGTAGATTTTGTTAAAATTGGAGCTTCCGTGATTATTATGAGTACAATAGGCGCCATTACCGATGTTGCCATTTCCATTACATCTCCCATGCGTGAAATATTTAATCATAATCCATCAATAAGTAGGAAAGATTTATTTACATCTGGATTAGGGATTGGGAAGGATATCTTAGGAACAAATACGAATACATTATTTTTTGCCTTCTTTGGAGGCTATTTGGCATTGCTTATATGGTTTAAGGATTTGTCCTATTCTGTTGGAAAAATCGTAAATTCAAAAATATTTAGTGCTGAAATGATCACTATATTTTGTGCCGGCATTGGTATAGCTCTGATTATTCCAATTACTTCCTGGATTAATGCCTATTTTTTAGTGAAAACAAGAGATAATAAAAAGATATAGGCTTCATGACAGGGAAGCTAAAATAATTTGTGTTTGCAATCTTAATTTAGACTGAATAATTATGAGTCATTCGGTTTTACTAAAGAAACGCTTATGTATATATAACATTTGAATTAAGTCGCATTGCGCGAGTACTTACGTTCAACGAATATTAAAAGGACCACAACATTTTAGACATATCTAAAATGTTGTGGTCCAATTTGTTTTGTATTTTCACTAACTCTATCCGTTAGCTAACGTACATGTTTTCACAATCTTATAAAGCGACTGTACTTTTAAGGTTGTTTGTATCCTTTAAGGACTTCCCCGTTAGCATTCCTCAATTTTTATTGTTATATTTTCTTCGCTGCTTGTATTGAAAACAACTCTAAATATATTTTAAAAATAAGGGAAGAATAAATTTATCATGATTTAAAAAGCAATTTTTACATATAAATCATCACTATTTTTAGAATTAGCCTTGGAAGGCGGTCTTATATACCATGAATAAGAAAAAAGTTAAACTTTGGACAAACCAATATTTAATTATTGTAATATTGTCTTTAGTAATGTTCGCTTCTTTTTATATGATTACAGCAGGTTTCCCAATTTTTGTATCAACCATTAGTAATAATCCTGCGATTGCAGGAATCATGACCACGACCTTAATGCTAGCATCACTAATTACGCGCTTCTTTGCAAGTGTCATTATCCAAAAAGTGAATATGAAATTGCTCCTCATTATTTCCCTCCTTTATTTTTTGGGTACAATCGGTCTTACTTTTATAAACCAATCAATCGGATTTTTAATATTCATTCGAGCACTACAAGGTATTGGATTTAGTATGCTTACGATTTTAGTCTTTACAATATCAAGTAATATTGTTCCTAAATCTCGGTTAGGTGAGGGCATTGTTTTTTTCGCACTGTCTACAAGCGTTGGGACGACAATTGGGCCACTAATCGCAATTTCCTATCTTGCAAATTTTTCATTCCGGTCGATGATGATGTTAACTCTCGGTCTTATGTTGTTTTCATTTTTATGTAGTTTTTTCACAAAAAATACGGTTGTTAAAAAAGAAAAGGAAAGTCCAAATGCGACAAATAAAGAACCTTTCTATAAGTACATGTTCGATAAGCGTGTCCTTCTTCCATGTATTTTGGTAATGTTCAATTATATGGCCATTGCAGGAACAGTCAACTTTATGGGGGCGTTTGGTAAAGAGATCAATGTTGGTGGAAGAATTTCACAGTTTTTTATCGCACAAGGGATTGCAATGGTATTAGTTCGTGCTTTCTCTGGTAAAATTTTCGATAGATTCGGTCACAGAATCTTAATTATTCCAGCCGCTATTTCAGGGGCTGTAGGTTTGGTTCTTTTAGGCTTCTCTACTAGTATGATGATGATTTTGGTTTCAGGGGCATTATTCGGAATCGCTTATGCCATACTCCAGCCAATTATCCAAGCTTGGGCAATAACTCTTGTTCCACCCGAGAAAAAAGCAACAGCCAATTCTATGCTACTTATTTTTATAGATTTTGGTCTGGCCATTGGATCAGTAGGTCTTGGATTCTTAGCTAAAATTGTTGGATACGGCATGACCTTTAGTTATTCTGCAGCTTTTATGATTGTTATTTTGTTATTGTATCTAATAGGGAGCAAGAAAACGGTAACATTAGAAGCTAAAAAGGAAAAATTATCCTAAAGGGAACATACTAGCATACGAACGGGATAAACCATAACAAACTGGGGCTGTACCATTGTCAACATTGACTTTTGGGACAGCCCCTACTTGACTAATGCACTCCGTTACTTTAAGTGCAATATTTCATAAGCTATATCTTTAAATAAGAACTAAGCCTACCTGTAAATACGAATATCATCAATATTTGCATTAATGAATGGGTACTTCTTTTGTTGAGGTTGACATTTTTCTCTCTTTTTCTTTTTTCAGTTGAACATCCATTTCCTTTGCTTCATTTTTACTGTAGTATTTACCCTTCGTATAAACGGCTACCACAATCGTAAGGAATGAAGCTAATATTGCAGCAAAGAAAGTAGCCGTATTTTGTAAGAACGTCCCCATGTATCCTAAAGCAGCAATCGTTCCGAGAACACTTGAGATAATTAATGGCACAACCCCAACTGGATTCCATTTATATAATTTTTCTTGTCTCGCTTCATATTCTTTTGGCGCAATTTTTAACAACTTCTTCACGACTAATGCATCTGTGACTAAAATAGCAGCCCACGCCATTAAGAGAACCCCTTGAAATGTCATCGCACGATCTAAATAATCTAATATATCACCAAGCATTAACGCAATCGATGCGACACCTGCGATAACAACCCAAAAACGACGATCGGGTTTGAAATGAAATACATTCTCAAAAAAATTGGACAACGACAGGGAAGCACTATAAATATTTGTGATGTTAATACGTAATTGTGTTAACAACGTAAAAATTACTCCACCTAGTCCAAGAAGTGTGACAATGTATATCCCCGGATTAGATTCACCTAATCGGACACCAAACCATATTCCAAGTAAACCCATGACACCAAAACAGAAAACTTGCGGAACAAATCCAATCATAATGGATCCAATTTTAATATCTTTTGGTTTAAGGAAACGCGCATAATCTGACGCAATTAAAGCTGTTAATCCCATAATACCGTGTTGCATTCCTATGCATAATAGTAAAGCTGTTCCACCTATCTGTACACCGTCTGGTAGATATGTCCAAAATTGCCCATCAAATTTAGATGGTGTATTGAACGCGACAATTATTGTGATAATTAAAAAGATACCGAAGATTGGTAATGACCATTTTTGTAATTTGTCTAATTGTTTAATACCGAACCAATTTAGTGGGATGACAATTGATCCAAATACTATAATTAGAAGCCATAATGGAATTGTGGGGAAAAATGCATGTACGGCGGTAACGAGAATCATACCTTCAAATGCACAGTACATGATAAAATTTGATGCGTAAATTAATGAAGTTAACGAAGCTCCAATATATCCAAAACCTTGTCTAGACATAAGATTTACGTTCATCCCTGATTTTGCGGATAAATAGGCAATGACTGTACCTAAGACTCCGGCAATTACAATAGCATAAATCGCTGAAATAATGGCGTTCATCGCACCAAACTGAAGGGCCATAACACTACCTGTTTGAAAATAAAAAATCGCAGTAGCAATGCCAAACGTTATGTTGGTTACACTAAACCACCCCATATTCCGTTTTTCTTCCGGAACCTTATCAAATGAATAATCGGTTTTTCCTTCTTCTTTGAGATCCATTGTTTGGTCTACACTCATCCAATCATCCTTTCATGATGCTCTTCACAGCCTGTCCCCTCCCTTAGTTTAATTTCCACATTCACTTATACCCTTTCAAGATTGAATGCTTGTTTTTGGAGGGTAACAGAATGTGTATTTTTTAGCATGTTTTATTGAGAAAAAGAAAAAAATATACTCTTCTTCAAAGACTATATTTTTCTACTATAATAATATTATATACACATTTAGTTGATATAATCAAATGTCAATAGAAGATTTCACCTTTTTGTTTCATAATCATTGAAATCCTTTCTTTGTTCACAATATTCTTTGGTGAGAACAAATGTGGCATCATTTTGATTAAAATTTATTACTTTTGCAAATAAATTTTAATCAAAATGAAAGAATTTAGTAAACGTGTAAAAATCTATCTATGATACAGTTAATTTAGCCTTTTAAGGAGTAAAAAACGTAATAAAGAATGAGTTGATCAAATGTTAAAGATGAAAGAAGTTATTCGGCAATTAAGTGAAGAAGGTATAACGGCAAATGAACAACTTATTACACGCTGGATTAGGGAAGGGAAAATCCAAGCTTCAAGAACGACTCGTATCAATATTGACTATTCAATTGATCCTGACGATCTGGCAGCATTTATTTTAGAAACAAAGCTCGGAAAAATGAAACAACAGTTTGACATTGATGTACAGGAGTGGGAACAAATATTTTCTGAAAACCAGAAATTAAAAGAGGAAATTGAAGAATTAAAAAGCACGATTCGCATTGAACAAATCAAAATACGGTCCCTGAAAAAAATGTTACAAGCAGAATATGCACTTTCTGATTCTAAACCGCTGACTTTAAACAACCTCTTAGGGTTAGATTCTGCTGCAAAAAATGAACTGGTTAAAAGAGAACTAAAAAAACTTCTCAAAGCCCTTCACCCTGACCGTGGTGGTGATGAAAGGCTTTTTAAAGTGTTTTATGATCACTATGACCAAGTAAAATAAAAACGATACCCGTTAATTTAAAGAATCAAAGGGACGGTTTTCTCTGCTTCCAGTTAGAAGAACTAAAAAGAAGCAAAGGACCGTCCCCTCGCATTTAAATATGTGCTTTTACAACTAATATCTAACTTCGCTTTATTGGTAGTTAGACTAAATTTTTAGTAAAGTAGGCTGTTTTGTTTCTGCTAATGCTAATAAGTGCTCTTTCATTTTTGCTACATTCACAATCTTTTGAGCAACATTGGTTTCCATTGCAGCGTTAGCAACGGCTGCTGCTACATGAGCTACAACTCTACGATCAAATGGATCTGGAATCACATAATCAGCGTGAAGCTCTTCATCTGTAATTAACCCAGAAATTGCATAAACGGCTGCCAATTTCATTTCTTCATTGATTTCTTTCGCTTGAACGTCCAAAGCACCACGGAAAATACCAGGGAATGCTAGTACGTTATTGACTTGATTTGGAAAATCAGAACGTCCTGTTCCGACTACAAGTGCTCCTGCTTCTTTTGCTAATTCTGGCATAATTTCTGGCACAGGATTTGCCATGGCAAAAATGATTGAATGCTGATTCATGGAACGAACCATTTCTTGCGTGACGGCACCTGCGGCTGATACTCCAATAAACACATCCGCTCCTACAAGAGCATCTGCCAATGTACCTTGTTTTTGGTCTTTATTGGTGATACGAGCCATTTCCTCTTTAAATGGATTCATTCCGAATGGACGTCCTTCATAAATAATTCCTTTTGTATCACATAAAATGACATCCTTTACACCCATATGTAGCAGCAATTTGACAATCGCTACACCGGCAGCACCTGCACCGTTTGTTACAACACGAATCTCTTCTATTTTTTTATCAACTAGTTTCAAAGCGTTGAGTAACCCAGCAGCGGTTACAATGGCTGTACCATGTTGATCATCATGGAAAACCGGAATATTACAAATTTTTCGTAGCTGATCTTCAATTTCAAAGCATTGCGGTGCTGCAATATCTTCTAAGTTCACTCCTCCAAAAGTTGGCTCCAATAATTTAACAACCTCTACAATTTTGTCCGGATCTGTCGTATCTAAGCAAATAGGGAATGCATCCACATCTGCAAACGATTTGAATAATAATGCTTTCCCTTCCATGACCGGCATAGAAGCTTTTGGACCAATATTCCCAAGCCCTAGTACGGCTGTTCCATTTGAAACAACGGCAACAAGATTCCCTTTCATAGTGTAATCATACACTTTACTGTCATCTTCATAAATGTCCTTGCATGGTTCCGCTACACCTGGAGAATAAGCGAGACTTAAATCTTTCGCATCGCGTACTGGAACTTTTGAATAAACACCAAGCTTTCCTCGATTTTCTTTGTGCATTTGCAATGCTTCTTCACGTAAAGATGTCATTAATGTCTCTCCCTTTTTAATTTAATAGCTATTTTTGAGTAAAAAATTATCAGCCCTCTTATATCATGTTCAAGGGCTAATAAAACACATTATGAACGACAATGGAAAAAATGGAAATACATTCCACAAAACTTGTCAAAATATTACAGTAAATGGACTCATTCAACAAAAAATGTCGACTGCGAAGAGATAAGGGAATGGTTTGTCGTAATCGAGTTGTCTTTAATAGGGGCTGTGGATGATCTTGAAAATCCTAAGTTTTTTATTGTACCAAATCTTCATTTATAGAAGAAGCGCACGCGATGGTCGTGGTGGAAGGAGGGCAAGATCCTGATTTAAATTTCACAGATCATTCTAAGCCAAACCAAATAGGGAATCATGCATTCGTTATTGATACCGATTAGAATCAATGGTTTTGCCGTTACACGCGTTAACCTGAGCAGGGATTGGAGAGTTACCTTCTTGATGTACACCTGTTTTTACCCATGATCGTTGGCGTTATTTTGACTGTGATGCAGCCTGACCACTCCCACGACTAAAGGAGGGCACTGAAAAACTAACATTTTTAATTTTGTAAAATAAATTTCAAACAAGAAAGGTGACTTTTCGTTCAACACTGAATGAAAAGTCACCTTTCTCTATGCTCTTTTTTACTTTGTTTCTTTCATCAGGGTCATAATTCGTTTAAGATTGACGGTGAATATGGCCATCGCTCCTTGCAAATGCATACCAACTAGACCCGAAGAAGATGCCACATCATACCCGTGTCTATGTTTTAGCTCACTATTTTTGGCTTCAATTTTATATCGTTCTTTCGCTTTCTCTTTAAAATATCATTGCTTACACTTTTCTATATCAAAGTAGTATTTAACTCTTGCATTGTGCTTTTCTGTTTTTCTATTTTGACGTGCTTTGCGAATGGCCATATTTCCAGCTTTACAAACATACATACCGGCATCTTTGTTAAACTCAAATTCTTCTTCTTTTTTACGTGTACCTTGTGTAATATTGGGATTTAATTTGGATACTAATTGTAATGTATGTTCGTTTGTATATTGGATATTATCCTTTTCAGAATAGGCGGTATCCCCAATGATTGTATCGACTTTCATTCCTGTTTTTTGACTTTTTTCAATTAAAGTTTGAAGATACTTTCCGTCACTCTTTTCACCAGTTGTAATCACCGCAGCCGTAATAATACGTTCTTCATTCATGGCAATATGCGTTTTATAGCCAAAGAAAGAAGAATCCGCAGTTTTATGCCCTACACGTGCATCGGCGTCTTCTGAATAAGAGAGATGTTCTTCGTAATCTTCGACAACTTCTTTTAAATAGTTGAGCTTTTCTTTGATATTAGGATAGTGGAGAAGGGCTTCTTCCTTTTCAACCGTTTCAATGACTTTTTGGCAATACTCTAATTCATCTTCCAACTCATTCATCATAGTTTTTGGCGGGAATTTTTCCTTCATATGTTCGTTGACTTGATAGACAGCTTTACGGAGTAATTTGGATTTTTCCATGAGAAATTCTTTCGGTGATTTTGAGTTATAACGTGCTTGCGTATGAGTGGCATCAACAATGATGGATGTACTTTGAATCAGTTTCTTTTCCCGTGCGATTTCGACTGTTTTTTGGATGAGCATGTCTAATAAACCTACATCTTTTAAACGAAGTTTGCGGAATTTCGTTAATGAACTTGGATTGATGACATCATCTTCTGGTGCCATATCAAGGAAATATTTAAAAGACATATCGTATTTAGAACGTTCCACGATATCAACATCGGATAAGTCAAACATAGATTTGAGCAATAAATATTTGAACATGCGAACGGGCGGTACGGCATTGCGACCGTTATCGAGACAATATTTATTCTTCAATTCTTCGTATACAAAGGAAAAGTCAACGAGGTCATTGATTTGACGAAGCATATTATCTTTAGGTACGACAAGATCATAAATCGCTATAAAAGGACTAGGATTTGGAGATTTTTTACTGGAAATCATTAGAAACACCACCTTTTATTAGTATAACCATTATAAAAGAAAATAGCGTTGCCTTCCTCGATAAAATCGAGGAAGGCAACGCTATTCAAACTATCTGGACTTTTTCAGTGCCCTCCTTTAGTCGTGGGAGTGGTCAGAGATAACTTAAGAATATTGAAAATAATCGGTTAACAATGAGGTAAAAAAATAACCCCAATGTTAAAAAAGACGACTGAAATTGGATATTACAGTCGTCTTTTTTTAATTCAACTATTTAATTCAAATGAAAAACAGTAAGTTTTTCAGTGGTTCCATGTATATCGATTCTTTGCGTCTGAATGTTACAAATGTTAGTTTCTTTATTTCTCTCTTTCTTCTTAAGCGGATATTTCATGTGGATCCAACGCTTTTTTCCATGAATGTTTTACAATTGTTAAGAGAATAAACGCCGCAATACCAATAAAAGCAAAAGTAGCGAATCCTGATGTATAAGTACCGTTGATTTGTTTTAATGATCCGAGAAGATTGGGAAGGAAAAATCCACCTACTCCACCTGCTGCGCCAACAATACCGGTAATGACACCAATCTCCTTTCGAAAACGTTGTGGGACTATTTGGAAAACAGCGCCATTCCCCATTCCGAGACTCATCATCCCTAAAAATAATAACGTCGTGACGAGTGCAAGAGAAGGTAGCGTGCTAATTCCGAACATACATATCGCAAGAATGATGAATAAAAAACTCAATAGCTTTGCTCCGCCAATTTTATCGGAAATAAAGCCACCGACTGGACGGGCAAAGCTTCCGGCAATTACACATAATGTAACAAAATCTCCCGCTTGAACCTTTGTTAAGCCGTATTGATCAACAAAAAAGATACTTAAAAAGCTGGTTAATCCGACGAACCCACCAAAAGTCACACTATAAAGCAAGCAGAAATACCAGGTGTCCTTTAGTTTGAAAACCTTTAGGTAATTCTTAAATGGCTGTGGTTCTGGCTGTGAAGGTGGATTTTTTGAGATTAAAACATAGATGATAAAAGTTAGAACGAGAGGAATGAGTGCTATACCCATTACGCCGTGCCAGCCAATATGTTCTGCAATTCGTGGACCGAATAAAGTCGCCAGGACTGTTCCGCTGTTCCCTGCACCAGTAATCCCCATTGCCAGTCCTTGTAAATGAGGAGGATACCAACGGCTTGCCATCGGTAGTGCTACCGAGAAACTTGCGCCGGCAACACCGAGCAATATTCCGATAAAATAAAGTTCTGTCATGGAGTTTCCGAATAACCAGCCCCAGAATAGTGGAATCATTGACACCAGCATTCCACCAATCGCCGTTTGTCGTGGACCAATCCGGTCTGTTAAGACGCCGAGCACTAATCGAAAGAATGAGCCGGCAAGAATCGGAATGGCCACAATCATTCCTTTTTCAGAAGGAGATAAATTAAAATCCTCCGTAATGTAAACTCCGAGAGCACCCAGCATCACCCAAATCATAAAACTAATATCAAAGTACAAAAATGAAGCAATTAGGGAAGGGGCATGACCGTTTTGTTTTAAACTTGATAACTTCATGGCAAATCTCCTTTGTAAAAATATTTTTTATGAAACTAAAAGGAGTATATAATAAAAATACATTAATTACCATAGTTATGTTAGAAAACATTACATACTTTTTAGATATACCATCTTTTTAAGGAATGGAGATGGTCTGGCTATGGGTGATTTCTATCGTGATGATCTCCTTTGTAATGCTGTTAATTGTCCGTGTAAAACAAGAATAATCCTAATTAAAACAAAAGAGGATGAGTTTGTTAACTCTATCCTTTATAATTTTTTGCTTATCGTATTAAGCAACTAACAATTGGTGTGATTTATATATTAATAGCAAATAGGTATATATTACTGTTTATAAAAATCGTTTGTTATAACATTAAATTAATCATTTATTGCACTTAAATCCTTTCAATCCAATGGATTAAGCGCTTACAAAAAAGGTTTGCGACAGTTTCCAATGTATTAACTGTAAAAATAATTAAAAATGGGTATTTAACTTAACAAATTGATGTGATATTATATGACATATATAAATTGTTAGAAAAATATAAATATTTAGTTTTTATGAAATATTTCATTAAATCTAATCGTTCAGGGGGATTTTTACATGAATAAAAAGAAACTGGTTCTAATTGGGAATGGAATGGCAGGGGTCAGAACAATTGAAGAGATTTTAAAAATATCAAAAGATCTTTTTGACATTACCATTATCGGAACAGAACCATATCCGAACTACAATCGAATTCTTTTATCAAAAGTTTTACAAGGGGATACAGATGTAAAGGATATTACCTTAAATGATTGGGATTGGTATAAGGAACATAACATTACTCTCTATACTGGGGAAACCGTAATTAAGGTTGATCCTAATCAAAAAGTAGTGACCACGGATTCAGGCAGAGCGGAGCCGTATGATGAATTAATTTTAGCAACAGGATCCCTACCATTTATTCTGCCTATACCAGGAGCAGATAAAAAAGGGGTTACAACGTTTAGAGATATTAAAGATACAGATGAAATGCTTGAAGCTTCAAAAAAATATAAAAAAGCGGCTGTTATTGGTGGAGGATTACTTGGATTAGAGGCAGCAAGAGGACTATTGAATTTAGGGATGGACGTATCTGTTATCCATCTTCCAGCATACTTAATGGAACGTCAGCTAGATCCAACCGCTGCCAATCTGTTAAAAGCAGAATTAGAAAAACAAGGGATGAAATTTTTATTAGAAAAAAATACTGAAGCGATTATTGGTGGAGAACGTGTAGAAGGTGTAACGTTTAAAGATGGTACACAAATTGAGGCGGATTTAGTAGTTATGTCAGTGGGAATCAGACCAAATGTTGAGCTGGCAAAAGATATCGGTGTTGAGGTCAATCGAGGAATTGTGGTAAATGATTATTTACAAACGAATAGTCCTCATATTTATGCGGTAGGAGAATGTGCTGAACATAATGGAATTCCTTATGGACTTGTCGCTCCTTTGTATGAACAAGGAAAAGTATTGGCTAACCATATATGCGGCGCAGATATAGAACCATATAAAGGTTCCGTTTTATCCACTCAATTAAAGGTGTCGGGTGTTGAAGTATTCTCGGCAGGGGATTTTATTGAAGGAGACGACAAGAAGGCGTTAAAGGTTTTTGATGAACAAGATGGCATCTATAAGAAAATTGTGTTGCGAGGAAATCAAATTGTTGGTGCTGTTTTATTCGGTGACAGCAGTGAAGGCAATCGCTTGTTTTCCATGATTAAAAAACAAGCAGACATTTCGGATACTGCTAAAATAGCAATCTTACAACCTTTAGGCCAAGATACGGGAGAAAGTTTAGTTGCTAGTATGACAGAGGATGAAATCATCTGTGGATGTAATGGAGTTTCAAAAGGCACAATTGTTCAAGCAATTCAAGAGCAAGGCTGTACGTCTGTTGATGCAGTAAAGGCTTGTACAAGTGCATCCCGCTCTTGTGGTGGATGTAAACCGCTTGTTGCAGACCTGTTACAACTGACACTTGGATCTACCTTCGATGATAGTGCACAAAAAGAAGCCATTTGCGGCTGTACGACATTATCAAGAGATGAAGTAGTGGAAGAAATAAAAGCAAAAGGTTTAACCCATATCAAAGAAGTCATGAATGTTCTTGGATGGAACACAGAGGAAGGATGTTCGAAATGCCGTCCTGCCCTTAACTATTACATTGGAATGGCTCATCCAACTGAATGGGAAGATGAAAAAGAATCTCGCTTTGTAAACGAACGGATGCATGCCAATATTAACAAGGACGGCACATTCACGGTGGTACCACGGATGTATGGAGGTGTCACGAATTCAGTAGAATTGCGTCGTATTGCAGATGTGGTGGATAAGTATGAGGTTCCGTTAGTGAAAGTTACGGGAGGACAGCGTTTAGACTTATTTGGTGTAAAAAAAGAAGATTTACCAAGCGTTTGGTCTGAGCTAGATATGCCATCTGGGTATGCGTATGGAAAATCTCTTCGTACGGTTAAAACATGTGTGGGTGAACAATTCTGCCGATTTGGGACACAGGATTCTATAGGTCTTGGAATTGCATTGGAAAAGAAATTTGAAGGTATACAAACTCCGCATAAAGTAAAAATGGCCGTATCTGCATGTCCGAGAAGTTGTGCAGAGTCAGGGTTTAAAGACATCGGATTTATAGGGATAGATGGTGGATGGGAGATTTACGTAGGAGGAAACGGCGGAACCCATGTACGTGGTGGAGATTTGTTATATACGGTAAAAACAGATGAAGAATTAATGGAAGTAACGGGGGCTTACTTACAATATTATCGTGAAACAGCCAATTACTTAGAACGAACTTCCGCTTGGATCGATCGTGTTGGTTTAGATCATGTCCAATCCGTTTTAGATGATAAAGAAAAACGTAAAGAATTAAACGATCGTATCGAAGAGGTCTTGTCGCTTCATCAAGATCCTTGGAAAGAAATTATTAATAATCAAAAAACAAAAGAAGAATTATTTGAAAACATTAATCTATAAAAAGGAGGAACTAACATGGTAAATAAAAGCACAGTGAAAGTGATGGTTGGCCATATTGATAAATTTCCAGAACGATTAGGAAAGACAGTAACTGTGGGAGACACAGAAATTGCCATATTTCGCTTATCCAACAACAAATTTCGTGCGGTTGAGAACCGCTGTCCTCATAAAGGTAATGTCTTAAGTGAAGGGATGGTCAGCGGAGAGTTTGTCTTTTGCCCTATGCATGATTGGAAAATTTGTTTAGAGGACGGCCAAGCGCAAGCTCCAGACCACGGTTGTGTGAAAACCTATAAAACATTGGTAGAAGAGGACATTGTGTATCTAATACAAGAGTAATCCATTAGTTTATAGACAGCTAAAGAATTGATTAGAAGAAACCAAGGCACCCTAGTGAAGTGGATATCGTGAACAAGACCATATTTGGATAAGGGGTGCTAGGTGCTTTGGGATAAGTACTCCTATGGGAAAAGAGGCGAAATGCAATGATGGGAAAAGTCTATCTAGTCGGTGCAGGACCAGGAGATCCGGATTTGATTACGGTAAAAGGATTAACGTGTATACAGCAAGCAGACGTCATTTTATATGACCGCTTGGTAAATAAACAATTACTAGAGTACGCAAAACCGAATGTCGAGTTGATCAACTGTGGGAAACTGCCAAACTATCATTTAATGCAGCAAGAAACGATCAATCGGTTTCTTGTGAAATATGCCAAAAAGGGAAAAATCGTTACACGCTTAAAAGGTGGAGATCCATTCGTGTTCGGCCGAGGTGGAGAAGAAGCGGAAGCTTGTTACAAAGCAGCTGTACCATTTGAAGTGATCCCTGGTATTACCTCTGGTATCGCGGCACCAGCTTATGCTGGAATTCCCGTTACACACCGCGACTATAGCTCATCGTTTGCCATTATTACCGGTCACAGAAAAGAAGGGGCAGATGACAATATTAAATGGGAAGCGATCGCAAAAGGGATTGATACCATTGCGATTTATATGGGAGTAAAAAATCTACCTTATATAAGAAAACAACTGCTCCAACACGGAAAAAGCCCAGATACTCCGGCAGCACTGATTCAATGGGGAACAGTACAAAACCAAAAAACAGCAATCGGAACACTTGAAACAATTGTGGAAACAGCTCAACGTGAGCAAATGACGAATCCAAGCATGATAGTGATTGGAGATGTTGTGCGGATGCATGACAAATTAAGTTGGTTTAAAACAGCAAACGAAGAAACTTTATTAGCAAATGGCGCATTTTAAAATGTGAGAATAGATGACATCGTTCGTTCTTTGTATGTTTTACCACCATTTTTGCTGGGGGTTTTAGAATGGATAAACAAAAGTTAGTGGTAATAGGGAATGGAATGGCAGGGATGAGTTGCGTTGAGGAGATTTTAGACAATGCTCCGGATCTATTTGCTATTACTGTTTTTGGAAAAGAACCACATATGAATTATAATCGCATTCTTTTATCAACGGTACTGCAAGGGAGTACATCGTTTGAGGAGATTACGATAAATGATAGTAATTGGTATGAAGAACGGAATATACAACTGTTTACGGGAGAAACAGTTGTGGAAATCAACATAGATGGAAAGACTGTAAAAACAGACAAAAAAAGGGAAATACCCTATGACAAACTAATTATAGCGACTGGTTCTGTTCCATTTGTCATTCCTATTCCTGGTCATGATAAAGAAGGGGTTATCACCTTTCGAACCATTGAAGATTGCCAACAAATGATTAAAGCATCGAAACAATATAAAAAAGCAGTAGTCATTGGCGGCGGATTACTAGGCTTAGAAGCTGCCAGAGGGTTGCTAAATCTTGGAATGGAAGTAGATGTTGTTCATATTTCTGGCTGTTTAATGGAAAGGCAACTTGATCGCACTGCGTCAAAAATGTTGCAAAACGAGTTAGAAAGTCAAGGTATGAATTTTCTTTTAGAAAAAGAGACAGCAGAGATTATAGGACATCATCGTGTAGAAGGTCTGCGTTTTAAAGATGGGACCACGGTAGAAACGGACCTCGTTGTTATGGCTGCAGGAGTTAGACCGAATATAGGGCTAGCCAAAGAAAGTGGAATCGATACGAACCGTGCCATAGTAGTAAATGATTACTTAGAAACAAATGTACCCGACATTTATGCTGTTGGAGAATGTGTGGAACATCAAGGGGTGGTTTACGGGCTTGTTAAGCCGCTTTATGAGCAGGGAAAAGTATTGGCCAAACATATATGTGGTATGGAAAGTCCGGGATATCACGGTTCAGTTCTCTCCACCCATTTGAAAATATCCGGTGTGGACGTATTCTCAGTTGGTCAATTTGTGGGGGATGAAACAACCAAAGCATTTACCGTTCATGATGAGATCAATGGTATTTATAAAAAGATCGTCTTTCAAGAAAACAAAATGATTGGGGCTGTGCTGTTCGGAGATACAAGGGATGGAACACAATTATTTATGATGATTGTTAAAAAGAAAGACTTATCCCAGGATGAAAAAGCCATGTTGCTCCATTCCTCTAACGATAGTCAAAGTTCCGTCGCTTCCATGGCTCATAGTGACATCGTATGTAACTGTAACGCTGTGTCAAAGGGAGCGATTATCGAAGCCGTTCAACAAGAAGGCTTAACAACCGTTGAAGGAGTAAAAAAATGTACCAAAGCTTCCAGTTCTTGCGGAGGATGTAAGCCATTAGTTTCGGAACTATTAACGTATATTCAAAGTGATGCATTTGATGAAGTCATTGAACAAAAAACGATGTGTTCCTGCACAACATTGACAGAAGACGAAGTCGTCCGGGAAATACAGGTACAAAATCTTTCATCGGTACAAGAAGTGATGGATGCACTGCACTGGGAACAACGGGAAGGATGTTCCACATGTATGGGTGCATTAAACTATTATTTAGGAATGATTCATCCAAATTTTGAGAGTAAGCAAGAATCTCTTGTTGTCAATAATCGTATGAATGCCACCATGCAAAGCGATGGTACGTATACGATTATTCCACAAATGTATGGGGGAATCACAAACGCTCACCAGTTAAGAAAAATGGCAGATGTTATAGAAAAGTATGAGATACCAAACGTCGCTGTAACAGGCGGACAAAGAATTCAGTTAATGGGCATAAAAAAGGAATGCCTCACAAATGTTTGGAAAGAGTTAAATATGTCCTTACATCCTGCTTATCAATCCGTAGAAACACATATTGGCCAGAATGTTTGTCCATGTGACAAACAACCAGCTCTTAATCTAGCTGTTCTTTTAGAACAACAATTGGAATTTTTAAAAACGCCACATCCTATAAAAATAGCAATTTCAGCTTGTAGACACAATGGTGAAGAGGCCATGATCAAAGATATAGGATTCATTCGTATGAATAGAGGATGGGAAATTCATGTTGGTGGAAACAGCGGACGTGACGTACGAGTTGCAGAATTGTTATATGTTGCTGAGTCTAGTGAGGAAGCACTAGAGCTCGTAATCGCTTTTATTCAATATTATCGCGAGACAGCAAATTATTTAGAACGTACAGGTCAATGGATGGACCGGATTGGCTTAATACACATACGAGAAGTACTTTTTGAAAGAGAACTTCGTTACCAACTCATTGAACGATTAGGCCAAGACGTTTCAAAGTATAAGGAAACGGTCGAAGGAAGTTACATGTATTAAGTTCTAAGTTCGATAGAAAAGGATGAGATGCTATGACGGATATGTTATTGAAATACTTTCGCGTAAAGCAACAACAGGTGCAATCGGAAAAGGTATATGATACACAATGTCCGTATTGTAGTGTGCAATGTAAAATGCAATTGATTGAACAAACGATTGTCACAAGAAAAAAGTATACGACCGTTGGAAAAGATAATCCTACTTCTCATGGACGTATATGCATTAAAGGAATGAATGCACATCAGCATGCGCTGCACAATGATCGCATTAAATATCCATTATTAAAAGTAAACGGGGAATTTACCCGCATTTCTTGGGAGCAGGCTTTAGAACATATTAAAGAAAACTTCTCCAACATTCAAGCGGAAGATGGAAAAGATGCATTAGGGGTATATGGAAGTGCGTCCATTACAAATGAAGAAGCGTATTTATTGGGCAAATTCGCACGTGTAGCTTTACAAACAAAACACATTGATTATAATGGCCGGTTATGTATGTCAGCCGCTGCTTCGGCTGCAAGTCAAACGTTTGGAATGGATAGAGGGTTAACAAACAGCTTATCAGAAATACCATCTGTACAATGTATTATTTTAGCAGGTACAAACATTGCCGAATGCCAGCCTACTATCATGCCTTATTTTGAAAAGGCGAAAGAGAATGGGGCCTTTATTATTGCCATTGATCCTCGAGAAACCGGCACAACAAACATGGCCGATTTACATTTAAAAGTTAAGCCAGGCATGGATGCTGCATTGGCAAATGGACTTTTAAAAGTCATCATTGAAAAAAATTACATTGATGAAGCCTTTATTCAAGAAAGAGCGAACGGTTTTGAAGAAGTGAAAGAATATGTTTCTTCCCTAGACTTACAAGAAATTGCTGAATTGACAGGGGTTCCGGCTGAGCAAATTGAAAAAGCGGCAACGATGTTTGGACAAAAGGAAACAGGAATGATTTTTACGGCAAGAGGCGTTGAGCAGCAAACGGATGGGTCTGTTGCTGTTCGGAATTTCCTGAATATTTTGATTGCTACCGGAAAGCTTGGAAAATCGTATTGCGGGTATGGAGCGGTTACAGGACAAGGGAATGGGCAAGGGGCAAGGGAACACGGTCAAAAGGCCGATCAACTACCGGGGTATCGTTCGATTGAGAACGAAGAACATCGGGCACATATTGCGAATATATGGGGAATCGACAAAGACGACCTACCAAGAAAAGGGGTTTCGGCTTACGAAATGATGGAAAAAATCGACCAGGGCGAAATCACAGGTCTGTTTTTAATGTGTTCGAATCCGGTTGTTTCCAATCCGAATGCCAACTTTGTTAAACAGGCATTAAAAAAGCTAAAGTTTCTTGTGGCAGTTGATTTGTTTGTTTCAGAAACAGCTCAATTGGCAGATTTAATTTTACCTACTACCTCTTATTTGGAAGACGAAGGAACCACGACAAACTTAGAGGGACGGGTTTCACTGCGGGAAGCCAGCTTTCCTATTCTAGGAGAAGCCAAACATGACTGGCAAATTCTTTGCGATATCGCTCATGTTCTTGGAAAGGGCAAATACTTTTCGTTTTCCTCTGCTGAAGGGATTTTTAATGAATTAAGAGTGGCCAGTCGAGGAGGACTGGCAGATTATTACGGAATAACATACGACCGTTTAAGAAAGGAAGGAGGCATTTTATGGCCTTGTCCAACTCTTGATCATAAAGGGACGGAACGGTTATTCGAGCAATCCTTCTCACACCCTGACGGAAAGGCAGTAATGGCTATTGTTCCTAATACGCCAGTCGTTCCAAAGGAACAACTAAGTGAAGAATTTCCACTGTATTTAACAACGGGAAGGGTCATGTCTCACTATTTAACAGGCGTACAAACGAGAAAAAGTTCCTCATTGGCAGCCAGAAATTTTGAATCGTTTATGGAAATTCACCCAGCAACAGCGAAGAAGTTTGGCGTTGAAGACCAATTACTAGTCAAAATTGAATCAAAGCGCGGAAGCATTGTCGTTCGAAGTAAATGGTCAGAAACGATACGTCAAGATACGGTTTTTGTTCCTTTTCATTGGGTCGACTCGCAAAATGTAAATCGTCTTGTTTCAGACAAATTGGATCCAAACTGCAAAATGCCAGGGTTTAAAGTGAGTGCGGTCAAAGTGAGTCCATATGTTGAGTCGATGTAAAAAGAAAAAATAAAAATATTTCTGTATGTAAAATAATCATTTTCTCATCCGGAGAAATGAAAAGTGGGTTGATTTGATGAAAGTAAAGAGTCCAACTTCAATATTAACGTTATCAACAATTGCCATGATTATTTCTTTTGCCGTTTGGTCAGTCTTTGCACCAATTGCCACGGAAATTCAAAAAGTATATGGATTAAGTGGACTAGAAAAAAGTATACTTATTGCTACACCTATTTTGTTAGGTTCTGTGATGCGTATTCCGATGGGAATTTTAACAGATCGATATGGGGGCAGGAAAATCTATGCTATTACTCTGTTGCTTCTGGTCATCCCAATGATTGGAGCTGGATTTGCTGATTCATATCCTATGCTCTTATTCTGGGCATTCTTTATTGGAATGGCCGGAACAACGTTTGCTGTTTCTATTGCCTATGTATCAAGATGGTTTTCGCCAGAAAAGCAAGGCTTGATTCTAGGAATTGCAGGAATGGGAAATTTGGGGTCTGCTTTGGCTAATTTTTTCATTCCACTGATTTTTAACTCATATGGTTTAGAGTGGGTATTTTGGAGCCTTGCCTTTGCGATGGGAGTGATGGCCATTATCTTTTGGATCGGCACCAAAGAGCTACAAAGACCGACTGAGACCAAAACTTTAAAGGAAGCATTGTCTGTACTGAAATATAAAGAAACGTGGATGTTATCTGCTTTTTATTGTCTAACCTTTGGAGGTTTTGTTACGTTTAGTATGTACTTACCGACTCTGTTGTATGATTTGTTTCAGATAACGGTTGTAGCGGCTGGTGTCATAGCAGCAGGATTTGTTGTGATCGCGACGTTTACACGTCCGATAGGCGGTTATATATCTGACCGATTTGGTGCAAAAAAAGTCCTAACCTTTGTTTTTAGTGGTGTATCTTTTGGTGGAATAGCTGTTGCTTTTACGATGGAAAGTCTTACTTTTTTCAGCTTAAGTTGTATGTTTACCGGGATTATGCTTGGAATCGGAAATGGCGCCGTTTTCAAAATGGTACCTGAAGTATCATCAGAAAATGTAGGATCAGTAACAGGTATTGTCGGTGCAGTTGGAGGAATCGGAGGTTTCATCCCACCTATTTTTATTGGAATTACAAAAGATCTAACGGGGAATTATTTCTTAAGCTTTGCGTTATTATCTATACTCTCCCTGATTTTTTTAATCCTTAATCATATAATAGGTAATAAAGCAAGAGTAATAAAGCGTTCGGAATCGATAGGGGCTTAACGAATCTGCTTCTGGAAGTTCGGAAGTCAGATTGTCTTATCTTCTCGCTTAATAATGTTTAATGAAAGCAGGGAGTCGAATGGATCATCGTTTTATCAAACAAGAGAGATTTCGGCCGATTGGTGTGGAAGGTCAACGTGAGCTTTGTAAATCGACCGTGGCAATCATTGGGTGCGGAGCGCTAGGATCATCGGCTGCTGATACCCTCGCACGTGCTGGTGTAGGTACACTCCTTCTTGTTGACAGAGATTATGTGGAAATATCCAATTTACACCGGCAGCCGCTTTACACAGAACAAGATGCAATACAAATGATTCCTAAAGTAGAAGCAGCAAGAAAGCGACTTCAGCAAGTGAACAGCCATATCCGCATTGAAACGATCATTGATCATGCAGACGGGGAAATGATTGAATCGCTTGTTAGAAGATGCGATATCGTCGTAGACGGAACGGATAATTTTGAAACGAGGCTAATCATTAACGACGCCTGCATAAAGCATCATGTCCCATGGGTTTATGGGGCATGTATAGGTGGTACAAGTGTGATAAAGTCTTTTCATTCAGATGAATCTGCATGTTTCCGCTGTTTGTTGCCAACATTACCAGCAACGAATGAAACATGTGATTCATTCGGGGTGATCGCCCCTGCTGTTCATATAACGTCTGCTTATCAATGTGCAGAAGTGCTGAAATGGCTTAGTGGGAACAGAGATGCCATGATAAAAGAACTGGTACGAGTTGATGTTTGGGCAAATGAACAACATCAGTTTGGTATCGAAAAAATGAAGCGACCAGATTGCCCTGCATGTGGTGAAAATCGTACATACCCAGCACTTCAACGATCAACTCAACTAAAGTCCGCTGTTTTATGTGGCCGTGATACGGTGCAACTTATTCCGGCAGCAGGGCGCACTCCCACACTTGATGATGTGGAAAAAGTAGCTGTGCGCCACGGACTTTCTGCAAAGCGAACGCCATACTTTGTCCAAATGGAGTATAATGGCTACCGTTTGATTATGTTTGCAAATGGAAGGCTGCTTTTTCATGGTCTTCATGATGTGAATAAAGCCAATACAATGTATCATCAACTATTTGGATAAAAAAATTGTCTACTGAATGAGTATTTTGGATACACGTTATAGAGAGGGGGAAGTTTAATATGCTAGAGAAGCGTAAACCAATTGAGGTTTCTGAAGCAATCTCGAGGATTATGGAAAAGGTGAGACCTATGCAAAATGAAACAATATCTTTATATAATGCGCTAGGTCGGACCTTAGCTAAACCTGTTTATGCAAGTCATGATGTGCCACCGTTTAATCGATCTCCCTATGATGGATTTGCGGTTCGTTCTGTTGATACAAAAGGAGCTTCTTTGGAATCCCGTATTCATTTTACCGTAATGGACCATATCGGTGCGGGTGATCTAGCAACGGTGGCACTCGGAAAAAATGAAGCAGTCCGTATCATGACAGGTGCCCAACTACCAAATAATGCGGATGCTGTGGTTATGCTTGAACAAACAGTCCATACTGCTGATTCATTTACAATCCGCAAACCTTTTGCTCCCCTTGAAAATTTGTCGCTTCAAGGAGAAGATGCAAAAAAAGGGGAAGTCATCGTTGAATCAGGCTCCTATATTACTCCGGGGGTTATTGCTGTATTAGCGACATTTGGTTATACACAGGTGATAACAGCTAAACGACCCATAGTCGGTCTCCTTGCAACTGGATCTGAATTACTCGATGTGTCGGATCCACTTGAACCGGGAAAAATTCGTGATTCGAATGGTCCGATGATTGCGGCGCAGCTTCAGAGGTTGGGGATAGAAACAAGGTGGCTTGGTGTTCTATCTGATAATCTTGATGCATGCTTTCAAAAAGTCAAACAAGCGTCTGAAGAATGTGATGTAGTCATTACGACAGGAGGCGTATCAGTGGGCGACTTTGATTATTTGCCGGCAGTGTATGAGCGTATGGAGGCAGATGTCCTGTTTAACAAAGTGAAAATGCGTCCAGGAAGTGTAACGACTGTTGCCTATGCTAATGATGTATTATTATTCGGATTATCCGGAAATCCATCGGCTTGCTTTGTCGGATTTGAATTATTTGTTCGCCCTGCGCTTCAAGCAATGATGGGTTCAAATAAACCGTATTTGCCTTATTCAAGAGCAACTTTAGGGGAAGATTTTACAAAAGCAAACCCGTTTACGCGATTTATCCGTGCCGTTTATGAATCTACTCCGAACGGTGTATTCGTTTCTCCTGCTGGTTTTAATAAATCCAATTCAGTCACTTCGATCGCGCGCGGAAATGCATTTATTGTCCTACCCGGTGGAACGCGCGGATTTAAGAAAGGTGACATAGTGGATGTCTTGCTGCTTGGAGTAGATGAAGGGAATGAAAAATGGGTAATAAATGGATAACGATGTAGTCGTCTAGTAGTTTTAAAGAGAACACGTGGTATTTAACAGTAACAAGTAGGCGGATGGAGGTAGTCATGAAATTATTTGAAGTTACAACAGATGTTTTGGAGCCTGATCAATATATGAAATACGTTACGCATCCAGAAGCAGGCGCGGTTACACTTTTTTTAGGAATTGTCCGCGAATGGACGAATGGAAAGCGGACGATGTATTTGGAATATGAGGCGTATATTCCTATGGCTGAAAAAAAGCTTGCAGAAATCGGTGCTGACATTCAAGCCAAATGGCCGGGAACACGTGTCGCCATTGCCCACCGAATCGGAAAATTGCATATTTCTGATACAGCCGTCGTTATTGCCGTTTCTTCACCGCACAGAAAAATAGCATATGAAGCAAATGAATATACGATCGAGCAAATTAAGAAAGTTGTTCCCATTTGGAAAAAAGAAATCTGGGAAGATGGAGAGCAATGGATTGGCGATCAAACATATAAGCCATTACACAAAGGAGGAGAACGATGATCAGTCTTTTTTATTTTGCACATGTAAAAGAGTTGACGGGAAAGGAAAAAGAGACGCTTCAATGGACAAACGGAACGGTAGCTGACCTCATGAAGTGGGCGAACGAAATATATCCCGGATTGGATACTTCTTCATTGCAAGTTGCTGTTAATGAAGAATATGTACTGGCAACCGAACAAATAAAACCGGGAGATCGGGTTGCGTTTATTCCTCCGGTGAGTGGAGGATGAAAACAGCGGGTATCGTATTGACCGGAGGAATGTCACGCCGGTTTGGTTCTCCGAAAGCATTTGCCGTCTACAATGGCCGCATGTTTTATGAAATCGCGGTTAATGTGTTAACTCCGTTTGCTGATAAACTTGTTATTTCAACAAATAAACAGCTTGCACCCAAATTCAAAGAAGTAGCAGTACAAAAAGGACTGACTATTGTATTAGATGATGAAAAATTTGCTGGAAAAGGGCCGCTTGCTGGCATGTATTCGGCAATGAAAACAGTTGAAGCAGACCAATACCTTCTTCTTCCGTGCGATATGCCGCTCATGGAAAAAGAAATGATTGAAGCACTTTTAAAAAATGATGAAGGCTCTGCAGATGTAGTCGTCTTTCGCCAAGGTAGCCGTGAGCAACCACTAGTTGGCATGTATCGCCGTTCCAATATTGATAAAATTTTGTCTTTTTTAGAACAAGGCGGTCAAAGTGTAATGAGCTATTTACAAACTGTAACAGTGTCATGGATTCAGGCAGAACATATCCATCAGGCATCTGAACGCATATTTTACAATATGAACCAGCCAGAAAACCCGCAAAGGACTGATCGTCATGACCATTCAATCCATTAGTGACCAATTAAATAGGCCGTTACACGATTTGCGGATTTCTGTGACCGATCGATGCAATTTTCGCTGTGCGTATTGTATGCCTAAAGAAGTGTTCGGTGAGGATTATCACTTTTTACCGAAAAATGAATTATTGTCTTTTGAAGAAATGGCAAGGCTAGCTGCCATATTTGTAAAGTTTGGCGTAAAAAAAATCCGGCTGACCGGTGGGGAACCGCTGTTGAGAAAAGAATTGCCAACGTTTATTCACATGCTTACAAAAATAGATGGACTACAAGATATTGCCTTGACTACTAATGGCTTATTATTAAAAAAACATGGGAAAGCGCTTTATAATGCTGGACTTAGACGTTTGAACATCAGCCTAGATGCGTTGTCTAAAGAGACATTCGGTAAAATGAACGGACGCGGAATTAATCCAGCCCCAATCCTTGAAAACATTGAGTATGCCAAAAACCTCGGCTTTAATGTGAAAGTAAATATGGTCGTCCAAAAAGGAATAAATGAACAGGAGATTATCCCAATGGCGGCTTATTTTAAAGAAAAAGGCATCACACTGCGGTTTATTGAGTTCATGGATGTCGGTAATGATAACGGCTGGAGTTTTCGGCAAGTGGTAACGAAAAAAGACATCTTAAGCATGTTAGAACCACATTATAAGCTTACTCCAGTAGATGCCGATTATTTTGGGGAAGTGGCTGGACGCTTCCGCTACCATGATAGTGAGTCTGAAATCGGCTTTATTACCTCTGTTTCAGAATCTTTTTGTTCTACATGCACACGGGCAAGATTATCATCAGATGGAAAATTTTATACGTGTTTATTTGCTTCTACCGGCTATGATATCCGAAAACTATTACGGGAAAACGCAACAAATGAAGAACTGGCCTTTGCGATTAAACATGTATGGGAAAACAGATCAGACCGCTATTCAGATGAACGAACTGAACAAACGGCCCGAAACCGAAAGAAAATCGGAATGTCCTATATTGGTGGATAATCCAATTCACGCTAAAATGGGAATGTACATTTTTGAAAAGAGGGATTAACTTTGTCAGAATTCACGCATTTTAATGACCAGGGGCGAGCAAAAATGGTCGACATTACGGAGAAAGTTGAAACGAGTCGAACAGCGGTTGCCCAATCAAGTATTCTCCTGACCGAAGAAATTTATGGAAAGATCATCAGCGATACGATGAAGAAAGGGGATGTTCTGGCAGTAGCCCAAGTTGCTGGAATTATGGGGGCAAAACAAACAGCTACTGTCATTCCAATGTGTCACCCGCTTGCCTTAAGCAGCGTCGATATTAGTTTTCGATGGGAAAAGGTACAGGACAAGTACCAATTAAAGATCATATCTTCTGTAAAAACGAAAGGAAGTACGGGAGTAGAAATGGAAGCTCTCACAGCCGCCTCCATCTGCGCATTAACGGTTTATGATATGTGTAAAGCGCTTGACAAAGGGATGGTCATCGGACCAACATTCTTAGTAGAAAAAACAGGAGGAAAAAGTGGAGACTTTATAAGAACTGAATAAACATAAAAAGGCATTTAGGAATCCCCTTTCTTCAATGAGACCGAAAAAGGTCAATAAGGAGGGGGAATTTAAAAAAATCCATCATTTCCAAAAAGCTGAATTATATTGATCAACAGGTTGTCTGTTAAATCAATGTTGTTGAAATTGTTCGTTCTACTTTATCTTCTTTTACTCCTCACTGAACGGAAGTAAGACGTTATA
>SMEO01000053.1_pt1 | contig 27679 bp, 25 predicted proteins | sample 2456251 | NCBI WGS metagenome assembly SMEO01 (sample SAMN10132594, study PRJNA489261) | soil metagenome | isolation source: day1 control-silt loam soil ammended | place: USA | reverse complement strand
AATAACTCTAATTAATCAATAGAATAATTGGTCAATTAGGTCTATACATTATATTTCTTAATTAATCAAAGAATTACATATTTAATTATTTGAAGGTAAAGAACCTAATTTTTATAAACACTTATTAATTAACAAGGTCAACTAATTCCTATAAGATAATAATAGAAACCGCCTCTATTTATGATATGGTTCACCCCGTATAATACGATACGCCCGATAAATCTGTTCCACCAAAATCAGCCTCATCAACTGATGCGGAAAAGTCATTTTCGAAAACGATAGAGCTTCATCTGCTCGTTTCATCACTTGCTGGCTGAGCCCAAGAGACCCGCCAATCACAAAGGTGATTTTACTTTTTCCATATGTACCGAGTTTATCGATTGTATCCGCTAGTTCTTCTGAAGTTTTCATTTTTCCTTCAATTGCTAGTGCAATGACATGAGCATCTGGGTTAATCTTAGAAAGTATTCTTTCTCCTTCTTTATCTTTAATTTGGATCATTTCAATGTCACTTAATGTTTCAGGAGCTTTTTCATCAGGCAGTTCAATAATTTCGACTTTAGCATAAGCGGTTAATCGTTTTAAGTATTCTTCAATGCCTTGTTTTAAATATTTTTCTTTTAATTTTCCGACCGTTATAATTGTTATATTCAAGTTATCCTCACCTTACAAACAGTTTGCAAACACGTTATCCACAGCAGTTATCCACATATCCACAATTACTATCCACATCTTGTATAGGAATATTAGTTCGCTACCATATATACTGCCTTATTTCGACAATATTCACAGGCTGTTGATAATTGTTTTTCCTCTTCTACATTTGATAAAATCGGAAATGTTTCACATTCATAGACCACTTCATCTAATGCCATATCCACATGTTCCTCGCAACAATACAAAATCATGATTATCTTCTCCTTTTATCCACATTGTGTATAAGTCTATTATCGAATTTATTCACAAGTTCATCTATTCAATTTTTCACTATCCACATGTTATCCTAACAAATCCACATAAATTCGCAAGTATAAAAAAAGCAGGAAAGCTATGCTTCCCCACTTTTCTATTCGTTATTGTTTTTGATCAGCAGCCGTTAATGTAACTTCAGCCGTCTGTTTTTTTCCATCACGATAAAATGTCAATTTTACTTTTTCGCCGACTTTCTTTTCATTATATAAATATTGTCGCAATTCAACAACATCATTTACTTTTTCTCCATCCATTTCAATGATGACATCAAATTCCTTTATGCCTGCTTTATCCGCTGGCGAGCCAGATTGTACTCCTGTAATGGCAACTCCTGATGTCACACCATTAGGCAATTTTAACGTGTTTTGTTGATGATATTGTGAAATTTCCTCAACCGACGCTAAGTTCACACCTAAGAAAGGTCGTTTGACTTCACCGTATTGTTCAATATCTGTAATAATTGGAATGACTGAATCAATCGGAATAGAAAGACCGATTCCCTCAACTGCAGCTTCTGCAATCTTCATTGAGTTAATGCCGATGACTTGACCTGACATATTAACAAGGGCACCACCACTATTTCCAGGATTAATAGCAGCATCTGTTTGGATTACTTGAGTATTCCAGTCAGTCTGACCGTCTTTGTTGATATCCACTTCAATCGTCCGCTCTAACCCTGAAATTATCCCTTGTGTAATGGAACCAGAGAATTGTAACCCAAGTGGATTACCAATCGCAATAACAGGTTCACCAGGTTTCAGAGTGGATGACTTTCCAAATTCAGCAACTGTTTTAACTTTATCCCCGTCTACCGTAATGGCAGCTAAGTCCGTCCAAGGATCACTCCCAATTAATTCAGCTGGTAATTTCGTTCCATCACTGAGCGTCACTTCTAATTCTGAAGCACCCTCAATGACATGATTATTTGTGACAATATACGCCTTGCCACCACTTTTCTTATAAACAACTCCTGAACCTGTACCTGCCTCAGCGGAGCCGGTATCACTTTCTGGCCCAGCCGAACCCCAGAAGTTTGTTTCTTGGATATTTGTAATCCCAACCACGGCATCACTCGTTTTATCAACTGCATTCGTAACCGCAGTCGTCACATCAAGGGCAACCTTCTGCTGTGTCACATTGGTTACCAATGGGCCACTTTCGCTAGTTTTAGTCGGTACATTTCCGTCTATGATACCGATTTCAGGGAACAAGAATAAAAGAACTAAAGCTCCAACGATTGCTCCTCCTAAGGCAGCAAAAAAATAACCAAAACCACTGCCCTTTTTTCGCTGGCTTCGTTTCTCATAATTGTCTTCATGTAAATCCAAATCCTCTCCACCTCTCTGTAATTATAAATAATAGCAATTACTATTGTTTGGCTAATGTACCATTAATTATACTCTAGGAGCAAAAAATATAAAAAAAAAAGAGATTCTACAATTTTTGAATTCTTGTAAAATTTCTTTTTGATAATAACAAATTTTATTTCATTCTTAGCCGATACAGATGTTTAGCCTCGACAAACAGGACATGCTAGAATTGACGTTGCTACACAGGACTTGGCGACTATAGCTGACCAGGCACCTATCGACTAATGAACTTCTTTATTAAATGGTGACCAACTCGGTTGGTTTTTTCGGGTCGGTATCATAAAGTGAGAATTGTTCGCCCACTAAAATGCCTTTTGATTTCAAGGTTTGCTCAACCGACATTCTCGCTAAATCTTTCATATTATTATCCATACTTAAATGGGCTAAATAAATCCGTTTTGTTCGATCACCAGCCACATCATACATCGCCAATGCCGCATCCTCATTGGATACATGTCCGACATCACTCAAAATCCGACGCTTAACACTCCAAGGATATCTACCCATTCGCAACATGGAAACATCATGATTACTTTCAAATACATACACATCAGCATTGGAAATAATGCCTTTCATCCGATCACTCACATAGCCTGTATCGGTAATAACGGCAATTTTTTTCCCTTCATGATGAAAGACATAGAACATTGGCTCGGCCGCATCATGAGAAACCCCAAATGATTCAATATCTAAACTACCAAACGTTTTAACTTGTTCCATCTCAAAAGTGAATTTTTGCTCCGTAGGAATTTCACCAATGGACCGTTCCATCGCACTCCATGTTTTTGCATTCGCATAAATCGGTAGTTTGTACTTTCTTGCTACAACACCAATCCCTTTAATATGATCACTATGTTCATGAGTAACAAGTATACCAGTAAGCTTGGACATATCACGTCCAATTTCACTAAATAATCCTTCCATTGCTTTGCCACTCAATCCTGCATCAACGAGAAAAGCATGATCCTCTGTCTCAACGAAAAAGGCATTTCCTGTACTCCCGCTGGCTAGAACACTAAAATGCATAGCCATACAACACTCACTCCAATATCTTTTCTTCAGTATTTAATTCAATAACTCCCCCGTCAAAAGCATTTACAAACAAGTCTAACTCATCATTCACAACTACTCGCCACACGGGAACAAGTAGGTGCGTAGCAGAAGTTGTCTGTAACGAATTATAATACCCTAATTCTACCTTTGTAATATTACTTTTCGGTTCAATATCTCCATTCATATATAAAGCTTCAAGTGCTTTAATGGCAGTCACCAAGTCTTTTTCTTTATTAAATTTTTCAATCTCTTCTAAATACGTCTGCTCATATGAAACCACTTGGTTTTCTTTATTTACAAACAAAGTGATTTTCCCTTTACTATTGTTATAGAACATTTTTTTGTCCCAGGTTTGATAAAAAATAATCTCTCCTTCTTTTTCATCATAATTCCAATAGTGATAATCAGATCCAAATAACATATATTCCTTCACTAGCTTTTCTAACTCTGATGATTGAAAGTTTTTACTAATAGGAATTGGCTTATCAAATCTACCTATTAGCTTGGCCTGATCCACTACTGTTACCTTTTGATTTAAAAGGTCTTTTGTGTCTTCTATCGTGAAAACTTTACTTTGGGCAGTTAAGAATTGTTCTTTAAATTTCTGCTTTTGGAGGGTAGGATAAGTAATTTCATTTTCTTGCAGACGATCTTCAATTGTAGCTTCAGTAATATATTCAAATTGATAATTATCCTTTTTTTCTAAAAATTGATAGAGCAAAAAAATATCCAATACAAAAAATACCATAATAAAAATTGATTTCGATTTATTCCAATCCATTGATTTTGCCCCCCGACTCATCAAATGGGACCGTTAACCAATTCTCGCCAGAACGATAATACCATGTGGGCTCTAGTAAAATTAGATTCTTCTCTAACGGTGCTAACGATAATTTATAGCCAATTGCTACATCTTCTATATTCACATAATCGTAATTTCGCTTCGTCCTCAATTGCTTCATAACATCTGAACCGGAAGGCAAAACAACTTTCTGAGTCTCAGCTGGTAATGCAAAATCAAGAGTAAAATATGGACGTTGATAATTATAAATCTGCTCGTCTCCCCAAATTTCCTTAATTTCAGACATTCCTAACTGATTAAAAACGGGATAGTCATCACTAAATAGTCGAAAGTTCACACTTTGATTCGTCTCATTCATGCGATCAAAGCGGTAATTACTTCCTTTCCAACCAGCATGGTTGTTTACAAACTCAATACTTTTTGCCAATAAATCACTAGAACTACTTAACAACGTACTTCTTTGTGACGGATTAATATAAGAAATCATATGTGTATCTTTATTAACAGTCATCAGTCTTGTGCTATCCGTATATTCCTCGATACCAGCGACTGTTTCATGGCGCACATTCGTTGGATCGGTAAATAGTGCATCCTTGAAATTGCCTATATCTAAAGAACCCATATAATATTTATAGCCGTTTAGCGTAACTTGATTCTTTGGAACAAACACTTGATGTTGCTTGTCTACCAAATATGATACATACTCCTGATAGCTTAGAGCATGTTGATAAAAAGCAAAATTAAAATCTTTCAATGTTGTTGTCTCTACAGAAGCCTCTAAAAAATTTAAATTCTCGGATGAAGCGAAATAAATAGTAGCCCTTTGAGTCTGGATATCTTTTTGCCTATATATAATGCGATCAAACGAAAAGGATGGCACTTCCTTATCCCTAATATGAAGTGCAGTCTTATACAAGGATAGTGGAATATCATCTGGAAAGATAATTTCAACCGTTTCATCTGCATGAACAAAGTCCTCAAATTTCTTCCTTGTCAATTGAGTAGAATGTCGTGTTAACTTATATAAATTCCATTTAGCTATTTGCTTCTCGGCCTTTTCAATATCTACTTGGGCAGATGCTTGAAAGTGCTGATTATAACGGTGAATGAGAATTTGTTTTGGCTTAATAATATCACTCACCGTTTGCTCGTCACTATCAATATTAATATACTCACTCTGGCCAATTTTTTCATATTTGGGCTCATACGTCCAAATACTCCAAGTCAGATAACTACTTGTTGCTATCAATATAATTAGAACAATACTTTTCACACGTTCGAAATTCATGACCATTCATCCTCTTCATCCTGTTCATATGGAAGAGTGAAAAATACTGTCGTTCCCATTCCTTCCACACTTTCAGCCCATATCCTACCCCCATGAGCAACAACCATTTCCTTCGCAATAGCTAAACCAAGCCCCGTTCCACCAAGATTTCTTGATCTTGCTTTATCTACTCGGTAAAAACGGTCAAAAATTTTGTCGATAACATTTTTCGGAATTCCTACACCTTGGTCACTAATACTAACCACTATAAAATTATCCACTGTTCCCACACGGAAGGTGAGCTTTCCACCCTCTGGAGAGTACTTCAACGAGTTAGAAATAATATTATATAAAACTTGTGTGATCTTATCCTCGTCAATATCCACATAGTAGTTGTCCTCCGGAATATCTCGGATAAACGTAATATCTTCATTTTTCGTCATTTCTAGGCGGTCAATAATGTGATTATAAAATTTATTAAAGTTTACCCATCCTTTAGATAATTGATAATCTTTGCTATCCATTTTAGAAAGCTGTAGCAAATCATTTACAAGCCTAATCATTCGCTCTGTCTCATTTTGAGTAACATTTAAAAATGACGGGGCAATCTCTTCGTCCTTCCATGCACCATCAGCAAGCGCCTCTAAATAACTCCGCATTGTCGTCAATGGTGTTCGCAGCTCATGAGATACATTGGCAACAAATTCACGCCGATCCTCTTCCAGCTTGGCTTGCTCTGTTATATCATGCAAAACAGTAATTAAACCATTTACAAAGCCTGTTTCTTTTTGAATGACTGAAACATTGGCTCTTAAAATATAGGGCTCTTTTTTCGTACTGTAATCAAGGGTAATAGACTCTCTTTGCTCTAATAAATCTTCAAAGGTATACTCTTCTTCAAGACCAAGCAATTCAATAATGGGTTGATTCAGCACCGTTTCACGTGAAACATTTAATAATTTGGCAGCTGGTTCGTTAATTAAATTAACGCGTCCACGGCGATCTGTAGATATAACCCCATCTGTCATATTAGCCAGTACCGAAGAAAGCTTTCTTCGTTCTCCTTCTGTGCTCGATTGAGATTCTTGCAATTTTTTCGTCAAATTATTGAAAGTAACAGCAAGTTGACCAATTTCATCATCGCCATATACCTTAACTTTACGAGAGAAATTCCCTTTGGACATGGCTAGGGCTTGTTTCCTCATATCTGAAATTGGTCTTGTAATCGTTCTAGCTAGGAATATTCCTAAAATGGCTGTAATACCTAACGCTATAGCGGTACCAGAAATGAAAATATTATTAATTTCATCCATCTGTTCGAAAACATATTCCATTTCTGCAATTAGATAGACAGCTCCGAGGACCTCACCATTCCTGACAATTGGCGTCGAAAGTACCCAAACCCGTCTACCTGTATCTTGGTCACGATATACCTTTTCATCTTCTACTCCTAAGACTAAGGTTCGCTTAACGGTACTTTCTGTTGTTTTCTTTCCAATAATCGATTGATTACCAGGGCGAGAAGTTCCAATCACACGACTACTACGTATATCAATAACCTGTACTTCTGAAATATTATTAGCTGTATTCCCTCTATCTTTTAAAATCTTATTAATGGATTCTTCAAGCGTTGGATCTTCTTCCTCACGTTCCTTACTCATTTCCTCACCAAGACTATAGCTAAGTAAATTAACATGTCCTCTTATCGAGCTCTGAAAATTATCAACCAAACTCTTTTCCAATTTTCCAACAAAATACACACCAATTATTTGCATTGCTACAAAAATAAGCAATACATAAATGATTACTAACTTAAAATGTATTGAGCGAAAAAAACCGACCTTTTTCATAAATAATTACTCCTGTTCAGGATTACGAAGGTAATACCCTACCCCTCTTCTCGTTACGATCCATCCTGGATGACTTGGGTTATCTTCGATTTTCTCACGCAGACGTCTGACTGTAACGTCAACTGTACGGACATCACCAAAATAATCATATCCCCATACAGTTTGTAATAAATGCTCACGAGTCATAACTTGTCCAATATGCTTAGCCAAATAATGAAGCAGTTCAAATTCGCGATGTGTTAACTCAATCGTTTCTCCTCGCTTAGAAACAACATAAGCATCTGGATGAATAACTAATGTACCTATCGAAATCTCTTTTGACTCTTCTTCAGGATCTGGAGTTGTCACCACTTGCTGACGTCTCAAGTTTGCTTTGACACGTGCAATTATTTCCCGGGTACTAAAAGGTTTCGTTACATAGTCATCTGCACCAAGTTCCAGCCCTAGCACCTTATCGATTTCAGAATCCTTCGCTGTTAACATAATAATAGGAATTTCTGATGTCTTTCGAACCTCCCGACAAACCTCCATACCATCACGTTGCGGTAGCATGATATCCAGTAAAATCAAATCAGGCTGCAATTCATCTACTAATTTCAGTGCTTCATTTCCATCATAAGCACAAAAAACCTCATATCCTTCTTTTTTTAAATTAAATTGTAATATATCTGCAATAGGTTTTTCATCATCTACAACAAGAATTTTCTTATTCATCATTCAAATCTCCTTTCGAGAAAAGCTCATTAAAGCAATATATCTCTATTTTACTTTATCATTTAAAGCACTTTAAATCATCTTTTTCCTATTATTACAAATGGAAGAGCAGAAGTACATCTATTTAATAACATATATATATTAGATGATCCCCAGTATTAAATTGGTTTTCCACAAGCAAAAACATTCGCACTAGCAAGTACCAAACGTCAACTTGTCATAAATTCTTATACTTTAATCCTTTAAAAAAATTTAGTTTTCTTAAAGTACAAAAAAAACGCCATTAATGGCGTTAAATTAAGGATGGCGCAGGACGGAATCGAACCGCCGACACAAGGATTTTCAGTCCTTTGCTCTACCGACTGAGCTACTGAGCCATATATGTATATTTTTTTATGATCATCTATATAAACTTATAACAAGGAATAAAGAAAAATGGCGGTCCGGACGGGACTCGAACCCGCGACCTCCTGCGTGACAGGCAGGCATTCTAACCAGCTGAACTACCGGACCAAATTTACTTATTTATTTAAAGTGACCCCTACGGGATTCGAACCCGTGTTACCGCCGTGAAAGGGCGGTGTCTTAACCGCTTGACCAAGGGGCCTAAAAGAATGATAGATGAAGCTAATTAGTTGAAGAATTAGTTTCATAAAATTGGTGAGTCATGCAGGATTCGAACCTGCGACCCTCTGATTAAAAGTCAGATGCTCTACCAACTGAGCTAATGACTCATTGTGACGACGCCTTTTATAATAACATACTACTTTATAAAAATACAATAGTAGTTTTATAAAAAAGTTAATATTATTAGATGTTTTAAGAATATTGCAAGACGACACCTAGCTGACTAAGTTTGCTACATATTTATGTAGAACATCTCTAAGTAGCACGTCCTTGTGTACTGAAGTTTAGCCATCGTACCCATAGAACATGATAAGCATTCTGATAGAAACAAATAAAAAGAGGCGTGAACGCAGCAATCTATCATGATAGCCGAGGGTCTCAAGCTCCCGCCTTCAAAAAATGTTTGCAACATTCCGCCTCTTATCCCTTTTATTTCATTCAAAATCCAGCTATTAACAAGAATCTATTCAAGTCTCCAAGGATTTCTAACAACATTTGTTTGTGTGCGGTCCGGGCCAACAGAGAAGGTTGCCAATGGAATTCCTACTAATTGAGATACACGTTCAACGTAGTGACGTGCATTAGCTGGTAACTCATCTAATGATTTACATCCTGTAATATCTTCTGTCCAACCTGGAAGTTCTTCATACACTGGTTCACATTCTGCAATAGCATTCAACGTTGCAGGGTACTCTTGAATTGTTTCACCGCGGTAATTATAAGCTACACAAATTTTAACTGTTTCAAGTCCAGTTAATACGTCGATTGAATTTAAAGATAAATCTGTGATTCCACTTACGCGACGTGCATGTTTAACAACAACAGCGTCAAACCAACCAATACGACGTGGTCTTCCTGTTGTTGTACCATATTCACGACCTACTTCACGAATTTGATTGCCAATTTCATCATGTAATTCAGTTGGAAATGGACCATCACCAACACGGCTAGTGTATGCTTTACATACTCCTACTACGTGAGTAATTTTTGAAGGACCTACACCAGAACCGATTGTTACACCACCAGCAACTGGGTTAGATGAAGTAACAAATGGATATGTACCTTGGTCAATATCCAACATAACACCTTGAGCACCTTCAAATAGCACACGTTTACCTGCATCAAGTGCATCGTTTAAGACAACAGATGTATCACATACATATTGTTTTACTTGTTGTCCATATTCATAATATTCATCTAAAATATCTTCTATTTTAAAGCCTTCTGTTTCATAAAAACGTTCAAATAGACGATTTTTCTCAACAAGATTTTGAGATAGTTTTTCTTCAAAAATTTTACGATCTAAAAGGTCTGCCATACGGATACCAATACGTCCGAATTTATCCATGTATGCAGGTCCGATCCCTTTAATGGTTGTTCCAATTTTGTTTTCACCTTTACGGTCTTCTTCAACCTTATCTAATTTAATATGGTAAGGAAGGATAACATGGGCACGATTTGAAATACGAAGATTGTCCGTATTAATTCCGTGGCCATGTAAGTAGGCTAGCTCTTCAACAAGTGCCTTAGGGTCAATAACTACCCCATTACCAATGACACAGATTTTATCACTATAGAAAATTCCAGATGGAATTAAGTGAAGTTTATATGTTACATCATTAAACTTAATCGTATGCCCTGCATTGTTACCACCTTGATAACGTGCAACAGCTTCTGCATTTTCTGATAGAAAATCTGTAATTTTACCTTTACCTTCGTCTCCCCATTGTGTACCAACAACTACAACTGATGACATTTATTAAAGCACCTCCAAAGGTTCGTTAACTGTTCTATTAAGCACACCTATTTTACCAAGAATAGAAAAGTAAAGTCAATAAAATTCCGAACATTATAAAAATATTCAAAATGTTCGTTCGTATATTTCATATATTACTAGATTGAACTCCCCCCGCAGTCCCTACAGTTAGAGGTCTTATCGCTTCATTTTTGAGATTGATTCCTGCTTTAATATCTCTTTGGTAATAGCCCTTCCCATTCCTTGAGGTGGGCGTCTTCTGTCGGGAAATGATAAAGTAGACAGTCTTAAAAGCCCACCATCCATGCATACTTCTTTCCTTATGCTCCAGGAGGAACATTAGAATCATCAAAGCGACGCTCTAGATTGACAAACTTATTATATTCTTTTACAAAGGCGAGAGAAACTGTGCCCACTGGGCCATTACGTTGCTTAGCAATAATGATTTCAATAATATTTTTGTTCTCGGACTCTTTATCATAGTAGTCATCACGATAAAGGAAGGCAACAATATCCGCATCCTGCTCAATACTCCCTGATTCACGAATATCAGACATCATCGGGCGTTTATCTTGACGTTGTTCTACTCCACGCGAAAGCTGAGACAAAGCAATCACGGGTACTTCTAATTCACGTGCTAATGCTTTAAGAGAACGTGAAATTTCCGATACTTCTTGTTGACGGTTTTCACCTGATCGGCCATTCCCTTGTATTAACTGCAAGTAGTCAATCATAATCATCCCAAGACCATGCTCCTGCTTCAAACGTCGGCTCTTTGCTCGGATTTCACCAATTCTCACACCAGGTGTATCATCTATATAAATTCCAGCATTGGACAAACTACCCATTGCCATTGTCAGCTTGCGCCAATCCTCATCCGTTAAAGCACCTGTCCTTAAGTTCTGGGCATTAATATTTCCCTCTGCACAAAGCATACGCATAACGAGCTGCTCTGCGCCCATCTCGAGACTAAAAATCGCAACATTTTCATCGGTTTTTGTCGCGACATTTTGAGCAATATTTAAGGCAAAGGCTGTTTTACCAACAGATGGACGTGCGGCTACAATGATTAGATCATTACGCTGAAAACCAGCCGTCATTCGATCCAGTTCAGCAAAGCCTGTTGGAATCCCCGTCACGTCACCTTTACGATTAGCCAACACTTCAATATTATCGTAGGTACGTACTAATACATCTTTTATATTTTCAAAGGATCCGCTGTTTTTCCTTTGTGCGACCGCCATAATATTTTTTTCCGCTTCACCTAATAACTCATCCACTTCATCTTCACGACTATAGCCTTCTTGGGCAATATTCGTTGCTGTTCGAATTAAGCGACGCAATAGCGACTTTTCTTCAACAATACGTGCATAATACTCCACATTAGCGGCAGTTGGCACGGATCCGGCCAACTCGCCTAAATACGTAACACCGCCAACCTCTTCCAAGCTTTTAGTAGCTGCTAAATCTTCTGTTACAGTAATTAAATCCACCGCTTTACCCTCATCATTCAGCTTTAGCATCACATTAAAGATTTTTTGATGAGCGCTACGGTAAAAATCCTCTGGTATTAAAACTTCAGAAGTGACTGTTAATGAAGATGGTTCTAGAAATATCGCTCCCAACACAGCTTGCTCTGCTTCAATATTTTGTGGCGGGATTCGATCCTGAAATTGTTCATTCAAATGTAAACTCCTCCAATTCTAAGAGCGCAAGGCGCCTATTCATTGGTCACTTTACAAACTTATATTTTTAAAAAAAGTATATAAAAAGAAAAAAGTGAAAGGACATAGCGCCCAATCACATTTTGATTGTCTATCTCTATTTTAACAATTTCCCACAAATAAGATAGTACTAAAATTAGTTAATTTCTTTAACATGCACTGTAAGTGTCGCTGTTACTTCATGATGAAGCTTAACTGGAAGCTTGGTATGACCTAGAGCCCGAATGCCATCTTCTAGCTCCATTTTGCGTTTATCAATTTTAATACCATGCTTTTTTTGAAGCTCATCAGCAATTTGTTTCGTTGTAATTGAACCAAACAATCTTCCGCCTTCTCCAGCCTTTGCTGTAAGTTCAACGGTAATTTTTTCAAGCGTTTCTTTCAACTCTTTTGCTTGTTCTAATTCTTCAGCGGCTAACACCTGTTCTTTATTTTTTTGAGCTTCTAATGTCTTCACATTCGCATTATTTGCTTCTGCAGCTAATCCTTGCTTCAAGAGAAAGTTATGTGCATAACCATCTGCTACATTTTTTACTTCACCTTTTTTACCTTTTCCTTTTACATCTTTTAGAAATATAACTTTCATTCCTTATGTCCTCCTTCTAGGTATTCATCAATTGCTTTTCTTAACCTTGATTCAGCTTCTTCAATAGAACAAGTTTGTTGAGTGGCTGCATTTGTTAAATGGCCACCTCCGTTGAGCATTTCCATAATAATTTGTACGTTGATGTCTCCAAGAGAACGCGCGCTAATACCGACTGTATCATCAGAGCGCTTAGCCAGCACAAACGATGCTGAAATACCATCCATCGCAAGGAGTGTATCCGCTGCTTGTGCAATAAGTACTTGATTATGAATCGCATCATCCTTAGCGGTCGCAATAGCAATGCCTTGTTTATATAAAGATACACATTCAATCAATTTTGCTCTCTCAATAAATGTATTGATATCTTCTTTTAAAAACTTTTGCACTAAAACAGTATCTGCACCGCGTGCTCTTAAATAAGACGCTGCATCAAATGTACGCGAACCTGTTCGAAGTGTAAAGCTTTTTGTATCAACGATAATTCCCGCTAATAACGCAGTTGCCTCTAGCATATCCATTTTGCTTCCCTTAGGCTGATATTCAAGCAATTCAGTTACGAGCTCCGCCGTCGAAGATGCATAAGGCTCCATATAAACAAGCAAAGGGTTTTCAATAAATTCTTCACCACGCCGATGATGATCAATTAAGACCACTTTTTCAATTCGGTTTAAAACACGTTCCTCAATAACCATGGAAGGCTTGTGTGTATCTACAACAACAAGTACTGTTTCATCCGTTATAATCTCTAATGCATCTTCTGGTGAAATAAATCTCGCATATAACTCTGGATTATTTTCTAATTCAGCCATTAAACGACGAACACTAATATCCAGTTGCTGCGAATCAATGACAATATATCCTTCACGTTCATTCATCTGTGCGACTTTTAAAATACCAATTGCTGAACCTATTGCATCCATATCTGGATTCTTATGACCCATAACGATCACTTTATCACTTTCAAGTACAATATCCTTTAGGGCATGAGATATAACTCGAGCACGAACCCTTGTGCGTTTCTCCATAGGATTGGTCTTGCCCCCATAAAATTTCACCTTTCCATTTACCTGCTTTATGGCAACCTGGTCTCCACCACGACTCAAGGCTAAATCTAAACTTGATTGCGCTAATGTTCCCAATTCAGGCAAGGAGGATACGTTTGAACCTACACCAATACTTAATGTAAGAGGAACATTTTGCTTAGCTGTCGTTTCACGGATCTCATCTAATATGGCAAACTGTCCTTTTTCAAGCTGTTGAAGGATATGTTCATTAAAAACTGTAATAAAACGTTCAGATGATGTTCTTTTTAAAAAAACGCCATTCTCCTTAGCCCATTTATCAAGCAATGATGTCACCAGGCTATTTAAACTACTCTTTCGTTGATCATCCATACCTTGGGTCAAATCATCATAATTATCTAGATAGATTGTAGCAATAACAGTTCGCTCATCTTCATATATTTTTTCAATTTCTATTTGCTCCGTTACATCAAAAAAGTACAGTAAACGTTCATCACGTTTATGAATCACTTTAAATTGGCGTTCATTAAGAGATACGGTATCCATTTCAATTTCTTGCTTTATGATTGGAATAAGTGATTCTGCGATATCATACAGGGATCGACCAGCAAGAGTATCCTCTGCAAAGCAAGATGCTAAAAAGGGATTAGTCCATTCAATATAATAATCATCATTAATGAGCATAATTCCAATTGGCATTTGCAATAAAGCTTCTTCACCGACTTTTTTTAATCGATAAGATAAAGTCGCAATATACTCCTCTGTCTGCTGCTGCCGAAGCATATATTTCTGCAATGCTAGATAACATACTCCTGATGCAATGATAAAAATAACCACAGCAATAATCCAATTGTAATAGGCCACTATACCAGTAAAAGCAATCATTACTGCATACAACCAATACAATGGAGTCCTTATCGAACGATCCTTTAAAAAAGATGGCATAATTTCAGCTCCTAAAAGCATCTGTTTTCATATGGCTATTTTTTCTTCGAAATCACTTCCCGGAATGGAAAGCTTAAATCTATTATACCTAATATTCTTACTATCGTAAGCATGATTGGATTTAACAATGAGATAACGACAAGAATAATAGGTATAGCTTTTACCCAACCCTTTAAATGACTCGCGTAGAATATAAACGAAAAACCTTGCAAGAGTATAAATAATTGCAAGATAAACAATATATTGGCAATAGCCATATAAAGGTAATTATTCACGTCTATTTTTATGAAAAGTGTGGCAATTAACACAATTATATAATACCATAAAAGACTTTTGGGCAGACGCAGATTACGAAAAAGAGGCCATTTCACTGTTTTGTCACTGAACCGTTTTACAAAAGGTTGTGCGGCCAAGATAAATAAATAAGATAACATCATAGACATGATTACAAGCGCACTAGGAATTAAGGTTTGCATCATCTGCATTGAATCTCGCATATTCTTTTCGAAATTCTCTGGAACTGGTTGACCTAAGGAATTCATCATATCTATAGAAGTATCTATAGACTGTTCAACCATCGTCATTGACTCTTCCATTATATTCACATCTACTACAAATATAGTCACACAATAAAAGATTAAAAGACAGGTAATAACCGTTAAAATAGAACTAATAAGCATTTGAGAAGCTGATTTTTCATACTTCAAATGATAGCCTATGACTATCCCAACAACTCCTGCAAATAACGTTATTGGAACGGACAGAATCGTCCCAAATATAATTGTCAAAATAGAGGCAACGGCCAAAGATCCAATTAGCCAGGAAAGCTTTTCTTTAATCATGAGCAATACAAAAGGAATTGGCAAAAAGAAAAATGTAACGATCCCTAATAAAGGTATTTGAACGGTAATGAATAATAATAAAGCATATATCGCTAATAGCATGCCACCCTCTGCTACTTTTCTTCCATTGTTCAACCCTCCACACCTCCATTACACAAATGACTTGACTATGTACAACTTCCATTGTATCTGTTACTGATGTAGAAGAAAAGTGGAGCTGACTTGTTCAAGTAGAAATAGACATCTACGCTCATCAAGAATGATATATAAGTGATAATAGTATAAAAAAAGCACATCGAGGAATTTCCCCAATGTGCTCATATGCTAATTATTCGCCAGATACATATGGTAATAATGCCATAGTACGTGCACGTTTAATAGCAATCGTTAATTTACGTTGGTATTTAGCACTTGTACCCGTTACACGACGTGGTAAAATTTTACCGCGTTCTGAAACGAATTTTTTTAATAAATCAACATCTTTATAATCGATGCGAGTGATTCCGTTTGCTGTGAAATAGCAAACTTTTTTACGCTTACCGCGTCCTTTACGTCCACCCATTGCCATTGGTATTTCCCTCCTCAATTAATAGTTGACTTCAAAGGTTAAAATGGTAAATCATCATCGGAAATGTCGATAGTTTTACCGTCATTTGCAAATGGATCATCATCTACACGAGTGAAGTTATTGTTTCGTTGATTCTGATTTTGTCCAAATGGGTTGTCCTGTCCGTTATTATCATAACTTCTTTGACTTCCATAAGAACCGCCTTCTCTTTCACCCGCTGAACTGCCTCGTGATTCAAGAAATTGAACACTCTCAGCCTGAACCTCAGTTACATATACCCGTTTGCCGTCTTGCCCCTCATAATTACGTGTTTGGATTCGTCCATCCACGCCAGCTAAACTACCTTTTTTCAAATAGTTTGCTACATTTTCTGCGGGTTTACGCCAAACTACACAGTTAATGAAATCCGCTTCACGTTCACCCTTCTGATTCGAAAAATTTCGATTAACAGCTAAAGTGAAAGTAGCCACAGGTACTCCATTCGGTGTATATCGTAATTCAGGATCTTTCGTTAAGCGTCCTACTAAAACAACGCGATTCATCATCAGAATCAACCCCTACATAATCAATTTATTTAAACAAAATAAATGATTGGAATTTATATTAAATCAAATTAAGCTTCAATTTTTGTTGCCATATGGCGAATAATGTCTTCACTGATTTTTGCAAGACGATCGAATTCTTGGATCGCAGTTGCATCAGATTCAGTTTTCACAAGTACGTAGTATCCGTCGCGGAAATCATTGATTTCGTATGCAAGACGACGTTTACCCCATTCTTTTGCTTCTACTGTTTCCGCACCATTTTCAGAAAGGATTGTGTTGAAACGTTCAACTAAAGCTTTTTTAGCTTCTTCCTCAATGTTTGGACGGATGATGTACATAATTTCGTATTTTCTCATCACTGTCACCTCCTTTTGGTCTAAGCGGCCCAAATTGGGCAAGGAGCAATTATATTTAATTACTCACAAGATAAAATTATAGCATATTTATTTAGACTTTGCAATGTGTGATTATTTTAATTCAGACTCTGTTAAACAAATGACATAGCAAAAAGCCGATTCCCCCAAAAAAGAAATCAGCTCTTCAATATTAAACGTTGAAGCGGAAGTGTACAACATCACCGTCTTGCATCAGATATTCTTTTCCTTCTAAACGTACTTTTCCAGCCTCTTTCGCTGCATTATGACTACCTGCTGCAAGTAGATCTTCATAAGCGACAACTTCAGCACGAATAAAGCCCCGTTCAAAATCTGTATGGATGATACCCGCACATTGTGGTGCTTTCATTCCTTTATGGAATGTCCATGCTCGTACTTCTTGTACACCTGCAGTGAAATAAGTAGCAAGTCCAAGTAAGTGGTAAGATGCACGAATCAACTGATCCAAACCGGATTCTTCAATTCCAAGTTCAGATAAAAACATCGCTTTTTCTTCAGCATCCAATTCAGAAATTTCTTCTTCAATTTTTGCACAAATAACAATGACTTCCGCACCTTCGTTTGCTGCATATTCACGAACTTGTTTTACGTACTCATTATCAGATGGATTAGCAATTTCATCTTCGCTCACATTAGCAACATAAAGCATCGGTTTGATGGTTAACAAATGCATTCCTTTTACGACTTTCAACTGTTCTTCTGTAAATTCAACGGAACGAGCTGGCTTTTCCGCTTCAAGAGCTTCTTTAAGCGCAACAAGAATTTCATATTCAACCACGGCATCTTTATCTTTTTGTTTCGCCATTTTTCCTACACGATCAATTCGTTTATCAATGGACTCAAGATCTGCTAGAATTAGTTCTAGGTTAATTACTTCAATATCATCAATCGGATCTACCTTCCCTGATACATGGGTAATATTTTCGTCAGCAAAGCAACGGACTACCTGACAAATCGCATCTACTTGACGTATATGAGATAAGAATTTATTTCCTAAACCTTCCCCTTTACTAGCACCTTTAACGATTCCAGCAATATCAGTGAATTCAAAAGCCGTTGGTACAACTTTTTTTGGTTGAACTAATTCAGTTAATTTAAGTAAACGGTGATCCGGAACTTCAACAATACCTACGTTTGGATCAATCGTACAGAAAGGATAGTTTGCCGATTCTGCACCTGCTTGTGTAATTGCATTAAATAACGTTGATTTACCTACGTTTGGCAAACCAACAATACCAGCTGTTAAAGCCATTTATCTCCACTCCTCTTTATAACGAACTCATAAACATTCCCTAATTATAAATTTCATGTTAGAAAAGCGCAAGACTATCTATTCTACATGCTTCACCAAAACTTTTTTCATTTTTTTCGTAAATTCACGCCTTGGTAGCATGACGCTGTGGCCGCATCCTTCACACTTAATACGAATATCCATTCCCAAGCGAATGATTTTCCATTTATTCACTCCACATGGATGAGCCTTTTTCATTTCAACAATATCATTTAATGAAAATTCTTTTTCTTCCACTATAATCTGCTCCCTTCTTTATCCTTCCCCTCCACCTTTTGAAGTAGATGTTATTCCATTCTTGTCCAAAATTACTTTCATTTCTTTTCTAACTTGACGACTTACCTCATCTTCTTTCATTGGTTTCGTTTCAGTTATAATTCTTAAAACAAGCTCCTCAGGGTTATGTGTTTCAATCCCTTTTAGCTCCGGTGGTTTAACAATCTCTTCAATTTTTGTTTCTAAACCTCTTAATTGTTGTTGAATAAGCTTTTCTGCTAATTCAACTTGATCATTATTAGGAATTATAATGTCCACAATTGATACACTATTTAAAATAGAAAAATTGGTAACCTGAGTAATACTTCCATTTGGAATAACATGTAACTCTCCAGTTTTACTTTTCAATTTCGTTGTCCTTAGACCAATTTCTAATACTTCACCTTCAAATGTATTTATTTTGATATAATCTCCTACAGAAAATTGATCTTCAAAAATAACAAAAAAACCAGAAATAATATCTTTCACTAAACTTTGTGCTCCAAAACCAACTGCCAGACCTAAAATACCAGCACCAGTAAGTAGCCCTTGTACAGGTATTCTGCAAAATTCAAGAATCATCATAGCTGATATAAAATAAACCACATACGTAATCACATTCTCTAATAGCTTAAATAGAGTCGCTTCTCTACGTTCATTTGTCCGAAGAGGGCTTTTAGCACGTATAAGAAACACTTTACGTATCATCTTATTCCCTATTTTAATAATGACTTTTGATAAGAACAGTACGAGAATAATTTTAATAATCGTTTCTGAAAAACCAACCCATACTTTTTCATTGAAATATTTCCCTATAAATTCATTGAACATACTAAACGTATTACTCAATGTAAATCACCTTCCAATTAAATAACACTTTTTATTGTAACATCATTTACACCTATTTCTATTAGAAAAACGCTACTTTTCTCCCTAATTAACATAGGAACGGAAAGTGTCATACTACTTATTCTTTCAAATGTTTGCAAATTTTTTCATAAAAAAGAAGGAAAAACCTTATTTTGATTTAATATATTACAGAGGTTGTTCTCAATAACGTACATTATTATAGTTTATTTACTCCTTACTTGTATGTATAAATTTCCATTTTTATCCGTATACTATTTATTAATCATTATGAAAGGAGTGGTGCCGATGTCTATACACTCTAGTGTATTCAATCATGATAGCAGTCCTAATCGAATACTACATGAGGATCACGATGCATCACATAAAATATCCAAAGAGCTACTTGGACTTCTTCCGATAGGAAAGAATCAACCCATTGTCTTTGTATGTATTGGTACCGATCGTTCTACAGGTGATTCACTGGGTCCATTAGTCGGCACACTGTTAAAGGAAAAAAGAACAACATCCACTTCCTTCAATGTGTATGGTACGCTTGCTGAGCCGATACACGCTATGAATCTAGAAGAAAAACTTTCTGAAATTCATAAATTGCATAATGACCCGTTTATTATAGGAATTGACGCTTGTCTCGGAAAAGTAAGAAGTGTAGGCATTGTCCAAATCGGAGAAGGTCCTGTAAAGCCAGGTGCTGGAGTAAATAAAGATCTACCTGCAGTTGGAAATGCTCATATTACGGGGATTGTCAACGTTAGTGGCTTTATGGAATTTATGGTTCTCCAAAACACACGCCTAAATCTAGTCCTAAACATGGCTAAAACAATTGCTAATGGAATTCATTTTACTCATTTACAATTTAATCTTACTGAGAAAAAAATATATGATTTCACAAATTAGGCTGTCCCAAAAGGGCAGCCTATTTTTTATCCCACTCTTAACGGGCCTAAAAATAATAAACAATCGTAACAATCATACCTACTACTAAAATACCTGGAAGTAGGTTTGCTGATCTTATTTTTGTTAAACCCATGATGTTTGATCCTATAGTAATAATCATTAAACCACCGGTAGCCGTCATTTCAGCAATAAACATATCCATTAATCCCGTCGGTACCCATATATCAATTTGTGTCGCTAAAAGAGCGATTAACCCTTGATATAGAATAATCGGAACTGCTGAAAACAAAACACCTAATCCAAGTGTGCTTGAAAGAATAATGGATGTAAAACCATCAAGAATCCCCTTTGTTATTAAGAGGTCATGGTTATTACGGATACCACTATCTAAAGCGCCTAATATAGCCATTGATCCCACACAAAAAATAAGGGTTGCCGTCACAAATCCTTGTGAAACCGACGTCCCCTCTTTTGGCTTCATTTTACTTTCAATCCAATTACCTAATGAATTTAAGTACTTTTCGAGATCAATCCATTCACCTATAACAGCGCCAATCACGATACTTAAAATGACAATAATATATTGTTCACTTTTCAAGGTCATTTGTAAGCCCATGGCTACTACCGCTAAACCAATTCCACTCATAACTGTTTGTTTGACCTTTTCAGGAATATTCGGTAAGAACCTCCCGATAATAGATCCAATTGCAATTAATGCTGCATTCACTAATGTTCCTAATAGTACCATATGTCCTCCACCAGTTGTTATAAACCACTATCCTGAGAAATTAAATCTAAGATTCGGTCCAAATCTTCTTGCGAGAAAAACTCAATTTCAATTTTTCCTTTTTTCTTCGTTTGTTTAATTGTTACCGTTGTCCCTAATCTCTCACGAAGATTTGTTTCACGTTGTTTAATAAAAATATCCTTTTTTTGCTGTTCCTTTGTCTTTGTTTCACGTGGAACATTTTCATTTAGTTGATGAATATACTGCTCTAATTGACGAACATTCAACTTTTCTTTCATTACCTTTTCCACTAGAGCATTCAACTTTTCTTTATTCTTTAGTGCAAGTAATGCTCGTCCATGCCCCATAGAGATTTTACCCTCTGAAATATAATTTTTTACCTCTTCTGGTAAGCTTAATAAGCGAACGTGGTTTGTAATATGTGGCCTGCTTTTTCCAAGACGCTTAGCCAATTCATCTTGTGTAAGATTTAATCGTTCTAGTAGCGTTTGATAGGCAAAGGCCTCTTCAATTGGATTTAAATCTTCTCGTTGTAAGTTTTCCAAGATAGCAAGTTCCATCATTTGTTGCTCAGTCATTTTTCTAACAACAACAGGAACATTCTTTAACCCTGCCTCTACCGCTGCACGATATCTTCTTTCTCCAACGACAATCTCATATCCTTTAATACTTTTACGAGCAATAATAGGTTGTAAAATTCCATGCACAAGTATGGATTGTTTTAATTCCTCAATTGCATCTTCAGAAAATACTTTTCTAGGCTGATAAGGATTGGGGCGTAATTCCTTCAAGTTAATCTCTTTAATGGCCTCGCCTTCGCCTTGTTCAAATTCAACATTGTTAAAAAGTGCATTAATTCCTTTGCCTAAACCCTTAGCCATTCGTTACCACTTCCTTTGCCAATTCTATATAAACCTCCGCTCCTCTTGACTTCGGATCATAAATAATAATCGGTTCTCCATGGCTTGGTGCTTCACTTAAACGAACATTCCTAGGGATAATCGTACGATATACTTTATCTTGAAAATATTTCTTTACTTCATCAATGACTTGAATACCTAAATTAGTGCGAGCATCAAACATTGTTAATAATACACCTTCAATTTTTAACTCTTGATTTAAGTGCTTTTGTACAATCCTTACCGTACTCAACAACTGACTTAGCCCTTCTAAGGCATAATATTCGCATTGAACAGGAATTAATACGGCGTCTGCAGCGGTAAGTGCGTTTAGAGTGAGCAGACCTAATGATGGTGGACAATCAATAATAATGTAGTCATACTGGTCAACGATTTCATCTAATGCACGCTTTAAGCGAACTTCCCTTGAAATCGTCGGTACAAGTTCAATTTCAGCACCTGCTAATTGAATTGAAGCAGGAATCACATCAAGATTTTCAATTTTGGTTTCTTTAATTACTTGATTAGCTTCAACATCCTCTACTAAGACATCATACACACATTGATCAGCTTCTGATTTATCAATCCCTACACCGCTTGTAGCATTACCTTGTGGATCAATATCTACGAGTAATGTTTTCTTTCCTATTTGTGCTAAACAAGCACTAAGGTTTACAGAAGTTGTTGTTTTGCCAACACCGCCTTTTTGATTAGTAATGGCAAGAATTCTACCCATAAAGTCACCTACTTTCAACACATCATCAATGAACATTACGTTCTTTTTCTTCATCTATTTTATCATGAATAATTTATAAAAAAATGGTATATTCTTAAGTTTCATGAGAAATGTAAAATAAAAGGCTGACTCATACAAGGTCTGACTCTCACAAAATAATCTATATCTAAGTATCTAACCACTCTTTTGATACTAGATTACATTGTAATGTCCAGACTCTTTGCTTTGAGTCAGCCTACTATTTTATTTTTTCTTTGGAATTTTTATTGTAAATTGGTAATACTCATCGAACTCTTCTTCTTTTGCATCAAGGTTAATCCCATTATCCGTTACCATATTTAAAGATTGGCGAATCGTATTTACCGCAATTCGTATATCTCTACTAAAAGCTTTACGTTTTGGTTTTGGTTTTTCTTCCGCACTGGAGAGCATTTTGACAACACGCTCTTCCGTTTGTTTTACGTTCAAGCCTTTTTCAATAACTTCTTGTAATAGTTTGACCTGTAACATAGGGTTTTTTAAGGAAATTAATGAGCGCGCATGCCGTTCTGTAATTTGTTTTTGAAGTAAGGCCTCTTGAACCTCTTGTGGAAGTTTAAGCAATCGTAATTTATTAGCGACAGTAGATTGTCCAATTCCTAACCTCTGCGCTAAAGCCTCTTGCGTTAGACTATGGAGCTCAATTAATTGTCCATAAGCCATTGCTTCTTCAATTGGAGTTAATTCTTCTCGCTGCAAATTTTCTATTAAAGCAACAGAAGCCGTTTCTGTATCATTAAAATTCTTCACAATTGCCGGGGCCATTTCCCAACCAAGCTTTTTCATTGCACGATATCGACGTTCACCAGCAATGATTTCAAACTTTCCTTGCTCATACTCTCTAACAACAATTGGTTGAATAATCCCATGTGTATGAATAGTTCGGGCTAGTTCGGCAATTTTCTCTTCATTAAAAACGGTCCTTGGTTGATAGCGATTGGGTACTATATCGGATAGTGCAATTTTTTTAATTTCTTCAAAATGATTAGGCGCCTCTTGTTCTAATTCAATTATTTGGTCAATTTGTTCTATTTGTTCTAGCTGATTTTCTTCCTTTTCACCCAATCCAAAAAACCGTGATAAATGCTGCTTCATCTCCATACACCACCTTTTAAAACTCCCAATAACGTATTCTCTATTAAATTGACAAAATCCTGCATATACAATCCGTAATATTATTTCCAGTCTGCCTGCTATAAAAGGTAAAGAAATTAGAGCTGAATGTACTTATGTACTCCACTGCATCCCAAAATCATCCTAGCTTCACCCTGTTATTCAATAGGCTGTTTATTAGGTGTACCCGGTTTGCGAGGATATTTCTTGGGTGTGTTCTTTATTTTTTTAATCACAACAATATTACGATCACTATTTTCCTCTGGCAATGTAAAGGAATAGACGTTTTCTATCTTTCCTCCAAGTGTAGCAATGGCTTTCTTTCCTACCTCAATTTCCTCGTTTGCACTTGCGGCCTTCATCGCAATAAAAGTCCCATTCACTTTGACAAGTGGTAAGCACAGTTCGCTTAAAACTGACATTCGCGCAACTGCACGTGCCATTACAATATCATAACTTTCCCGTTGTTCAGTCTTTTGGGCAAAGGTTTCAGCACGGTCATGATAGAATTTCATATCAGTGAGATTTAAAGAACTTGCCAGATGATCTAAAAAAGATATGCGCTTATTTAATGAATCAACAATGGATACATGAAGATCTGGAAAGCAAATCTTTAAGGGAATACTAGGAAAACCTGCACCTGCTCCAACATCACAAATATGATAGGGTTTGTTAAAGTCAAAATAAAAAGCCGCACTTATAGAATCATAAAAATGCTTCAAGTATACTTCTTCTTTATCAGTAATTGCTGTTAAATTCATTTTCTCATTCCATTCAACAAGCAACTGATAATACGTTTCAAATTGATCAAGCTGCTGTTGTGAAAGACTGATTCCCTTTATCTGTAACGCCTGCTGAAATTGTTCAATATTCATATATGCTCCATCCTTTTAGGGAAAGGGGCGGATCCTCGCACTTTTTTCAGATAAACCTTGTATTCGGATATTTCCAATTTGGTTTATGACTTTATTTATGCAGGCTCCATTCACGCCACCTTTGTTTTTACTAGTTATATATCGTCATAATTCATGTAACTTTAACTCTTTGTGAGCTGGTCAAGCCGAAACCACTTTTCTCATTATTGTGAGATTCGGGCTATTTTGCCTTGCTCTAAATAAACAAGAAGAATAGATACATCAGCAGGATTCACTCCAGAGATACGAGAGGCTTGAGCAACTGAAAGCGGTCGAACCTTCTTTAACTTTTGACGAGCTTCTGTAGCCAAACTATTGATTGCATCATAATCGATGTCTTCTGGAATTTTTTTATTCTCCATCTTTTTCAGACGATCCACTTGTTGCAATGATTTATGGATATAACCCTCGTATTTCAATTGAATTTCTACTTGCTCTTTTACTTCATCACTTAACTCAACTTCACTAGGGGCTATTTGTTGAATATGCTCATAGCTCATTTCAGGGCGTTTAAGTAAATCAGCTGCAAGAATTCCATCCTTTAATTCACTTCCGCCATTTGCAATAATCAATTCTTGAACCTCAGCTGTTGGTTTAATCCGAACAGATTGCAATCGTTCCTTTTCCGCTTCAACTGTTGCCCTTTTAGCTAAAAAACGCTCGTAACGTTCGTCACTAATCATGCCAATTTTATATCCAACTTCCGTTAACCGCATATCTGCATTATCATGACGAAGTAATAAGCGGTATTCAGCACGGGAAGTGAGTAAACGATATGGTTCATTGGTTCCCTTCGTCACCAAATCATCAATTAACACACCAATATAAGCATCTGATCTGCTTAAAATCACTGGTTCTTTACCAAGAGCATTTAATCCAGCATTTATTCCAGCCATTAAACCTTGGCCCGCTGCCTCTTCATATCCGCTCGTACCGTTAATTTGGCCTGCTGTATATAAGTTTTTAATTTTTTTCGTTTCAAGTGTTGGCCAAAGTTGTGTTGGAACGATGGCATCATACTCAATGGCATAACCAGCACGCATCATTTCAACATTTTCAAGACCAGGAATAGACGCTAATACTTGGCGTTGTACATCCTCTGGAAGACTCGTTGATAAGCCTTGAACGTACACCTCTTCTGTGTTACGTCCTTCTGGTTCAAGGAAAATTTGGTGACGTGGTTTATCGTTAAAACGAACAATCTTATCTTCAATAGATGGACAATAACGTGGTCCGGTTCCTTTAATCATGCCTGAATACATTGGTGAACGGTACAAATTCGCATTAATAATTTGGTGTGTCTCTGGACTTGTATAAGTTAACCAGCATGGTAGCTGATCGGTAATATATTTTGTTGTTTCATACGAGAATGCGTGTGGCACCTCGTCTCCAGGTTGAATCTCTGTTTTACTATAGTCAATAGATTTGCTATTCACTCGAGGAGGTGTTCCTGTTTTAAAGCGAACTAAATCAAAGCCTAATTCCTCCAAATGCTCGGAAAGCCTAACGGAAGGCTGTTGATTATTAGGACCACTAGAATATTTTAAATCGCCAATGATAATTTCGCCTCGTGAAAAGGTTCCTGTAGTGATGATGACCGTTTTAGCGCGATAAATCGCACCTGTTTGCGTAATAACACCCTTCACCACATCATCTTCAACGATTAATTGCTCAACCATTCCCTGTCTTAACGTTAAATTTGGCTGATTTTCAATCGTTTTTTTCATCTCATGCTGATATGAAAATTTATCTGCTTGCGCACGCAACGCACGAACTGCAGGACCTTTTCCTGTATTTAACATTCTCATTTGGATATGGGTTTTATCGATATTACGTCCCATTTCTCCACCTAATGCATCAATTTCCCGTACCACAATCCCTTTAGCCGGCCCTCCCACTGAAGGATTACAATACATAAAGGCAATCATGTCTAAATTAATGGTTAGCATCAAGGTTTTCGCACCAACCCGAGCTGACGCAAGACCGGCTTCGCTGCCCGCATGTCCTGCTCCAATGACAATGACGTCATAACTTCCTGCTTCATATTGCATAAAAAATGTCTCCCTATACTTTTATTTTCCTAAACAAAATTGTGAGAACAACTGATTAATGAGGTTATCTTGAACACTTTCTCCGATAATTTCACCTAATAGCTCCCAAGCCTTTGTAAAATCAATTTGAACTAAGTCAATTGGTGTACCCATGGCTATTGCATCTATCGAATCATTAATTGCTTGTAATGCTTGACCAAGTAAGGCAATATGACGTGCATTCGATACATAGGTTAAATCGCCAGCTTCAATTGAACCTGCAAAAAATAACTCAGCGATGGCCTCTTCCAATTCATTAATACCTCTTTCCTCTAATAAAGAGGTCGTCACAATTTTATGAGATGTAGCTAATTCATGAACACGATCTATATTAATTTTTTGCGGTAAATCCGTTTTATTCACAATGATAATGACATCCATCCCTTTTACAGCCTCAAAGAGATTTTCATCCTCAACTGTCAATTCATCTGAATAATTCAAAACAAGTAAAATTAAATCGGCCTCTTTTAATACCGCACGTGACCTTTCCACGCCAATCCGTTCGACAATATCCTCTGTTTCACGAATTCCAGCTGTATCTACAAGCTTTAATGGAACGCCGCGAACATTAACATACTCTTCAATGACATCCCGCGTTGTACCAGGAATATCGGTAACAATCGCTTTACTTTCGTGCACAAGGCTATTCAGCAAGGATGATTTTCCAACGTTAGGACGACCAATAATAACCGTAGCTAAACCATCACGCAAAATCTTACCTTGTTGTGATGTAGTTAGTAGCTTTTCAATTTCAGTTTTGACAAAATTTCCTTTTTCCAAAAATAATTGATG
>SMEO01000052.1_pt1 | contig 27736 bp, 28 predicted proteins | sample 2456251 | NCBI WGS metagenome assembly SMEO01 (sample SAMN10132594, study PRJNA489261) | soil metagenome | isolation source: day1 control-silt loam soil ammended | place: USA | reverse complement strand
ACCTGATCTTCATCTACGACCAAATATCCCAGATTTAGAGCAATATCAAACACCTTTTGCAAGCTTTTCCCAACAACAGCAACTTTCCGGCGACTTGCAGAAGCTGCATTAAATACATGTTGAATTCGATTAATGTTTGATGCAAAACAGGCAACAATAATTCTTCCATTTGCTCTGTAAAATGCATCTTTCATTTCTTTTTCAGCAATGGCTTCTGATGTCGTATAGCCTGGCTTTTCAGCGCCTGTACTATCAGATAATAAGCAAAGTACACCTTCCTCACCTAGACTAGCCATTTTACTTAGTTCAGGTTTATATAATCCAGTAGCTGCTTGGTCAAATTTAAAATCTCCTGTGTATACAATCGCACCCTCACGTGTATGAATGACGATACCTAAGGAATCAGGAATGCTATGATTTGTTCGGAAGAAAGATAAAGCTGTTTCTGGAAAACTTAATACCGTATCAGATGTTATTTCAACTAACTCTGCCTTACCATTAAAACCGTCATCCTTTAGCTTCATTTTAATAAGAGCTAGGGTTAATTTTGTCCCGTAAACAGGAACTTTTACATACCTTAATAAATACGAAAGCGCCCCAAAATGATCTTCATGTCCGTGACTAATGAAAATCCCTTGAATTCTATCTATATTTTCTTGTAAATATGAAATATCAGGAATGACCGCGTCAATTCCAAGCATTTCATTTTCTGGAAGCATTAGCCCCGCGTCAAGAATATATAAATCTTCATTCACCTCAATAATATACATGTTTTTTCCAAGTTCCCCTTGTCCACCAAGAGAAATAATTTTTATGCCTTTATTATCTTTACCCAATAGAAATCCTCCTTAAAAATTCACCGATCAAATTCCACTTTTTCTAACAATCTTTCTATCTGACGCATTTCCCATTTTAGATATGTATAATTAAAAGTATAAGCTTTAATAATCATTCAGGAAAGGGATTCTTCACCTTTTTAAACTACTGCATAGGAATAGTTTACCATACAAACAAGTGTTTTACTACGTAAAAGGCGATTCATCTCCATCTATTCTAAGCTCTATAAATTAAATAATCTAGTGTAGAAATACAAACAAGCCAATCAAAATTAGATCGGCTTGTTGTATCAATACGTGAGCCTTGATTTGCTTATTAATAAAATAGAAAGAGTCCCATCAACTGATCTTTTGATGACAATCTTGTCTTTTTCCCGCCTTAACGGGCAGTAAAACCCCCACTAATGGAAGTTTCACTTTATCACAGCAAGCCTGGCTCTGTAGCTAAACAGGTATAAGCATTAATTACCTAATAGATTGGCTAAAGTAGCTCGTTCTTGTTCTGTCAAAGGTACCATTGGTAATCGAACCGAGCCAACGTCCATCCCTTTAAGCTGTAAAGCTGTCTTTACAGGTACTGGGCTAGGTGCAGCAAATAACCCTTTAATTATTGGTTGTAATTTTTGATGAAGCTTCGCTGCCTCGCTCACATTTCCTGTCAAGAATGCATCAATCATTTGTTGCATTTCATTTCCGATGATGTGAGAAGCAACTGAAATTACACCGACTCCACCAATTGAAAGAACAGGTAATGTTAATCCATCATCACCACTATATAATACAAAATCATCATCTGTTTGAGAAATGATTTGAGTCATCGCATTAAGATCTCCACTCGCTTCTTTCACTGCAACGATATTTGAAATTTTTGACAAGCGAATAACGGTTTCTGGTGCGACGTTCACAGAAGATCTTCCAGGGATATTGTACAACAAAACCGGAAGAGTCGTACTTTCAGCAATTACTTTAAAGTGTTGATACAAACCTTCTTGATTTGTTTTATTGTAATATGGTGCAACCAGCATAATTGCATCAGCACCCATTTGCTCTGCTTTTTTTGTTAACTCAATGGAGGCATACGTATTGTTACTCCCCGTACCCATGATAACCGGAATGCGTTTATCAACTACTTTTACTACATGTTGTAACAATGCAATTTTCTCTTCCGTAGAAAGCGTTGGGGACTCGCCTGTTGTCCCTGAAACCACTAGCGAATTTGTTCCGTTATTAATTAAGTAATTGACCAAAGTTGTTGTTTTTTGAAAATCAACATTACCTTTACTGTCAAAAGGAGTAACCATTGCGGTTGCTAATCTACCAAATACCATATACAAACACCTCTTTATTTATTCACACAGGTTTGCGTTAGCCAACTTCTGTACCATCCAAATGTAGTTGAAATTCATCGTGAAGTGAATTTACTGCTTCAATTAAGCTTTCTTCTTTTACTAAGACCCAAATAGTCGTATGGCTATCTGCAGATTGTAAGATTCCAATTCCTTTTTCAGAAAGAGCTGTAACTATTTTAGCAGCTACACCTGGAACACCATTTATTCCAGCACCTACAACAGAAACTTTTGCACAATTTCTCTCTACAATAGGTTCGTATCCTAATTCATTCAAAATCGATATAGCCAAATCCGTTGTCGCTTCTGTTATCGTATAAACGACACCATTTGGTGAGATATTTATGAAATCCACTGAAATCGATGCATTCGCCATTGCTTTAAACACTTCAGACTGCAGATTATATTGATGTTCTTTAGCTCTAACTTTTATTTGGCTAATATTATTTACATGGGCAATTCCTGTAACAAGTCGATCGGAGAAATTATTTCCTTTGCTCCCTTCATTCACACTGGTAACCAGCGTGCCCAGGCCATCACTATAAGTTGATCGGATGCGAATGGGAACATTAGCCTGCATCGCAATCTCTACTGCACGTGGATGAATAACTTTTGCACCTTGATAAGCCATATTACATACTTCATTATATGAAACCACTGATAAAGGACGAGCTTTTTCGGCAATTCGTGGATCAGCTGTCATGATCCCTTCTACATCCGTAAAAATATCAATCCCTTCCGCTTGTAAAGCTGCGCCAAGTGCCGCTGCAGATGTATCACTTCCACCACGTCCAATGGTGGTAATATCCCCATTCTTTGCAGCGCCCTGAAAACCAGCAACAACTATCACGTCATGATACTCAAGCTCATTTATAAGTCGATCGCATTTCATCTCAAGAATTTTCGCATTCGAATAATCATTATTTGTAAGAAAACCTGCTTGGGCTCCTGTATATGAAATCGCTTTAATCCCATTTTCTAGTAGAAGATTCGTAAATACTACAGAAGAAATGGTTTCTCCAACCGACATTAGTAAATCTTGTTCTCTTTTAGACAATTTACTATTTGTTCCATCTACTAGTGAGAGCAATGTGTCGGTTGCATAGGGATCTCCCTTTCTTCCCATAGCTGATACAACCACTACCACTTTATAGCCTTCACGAAGGGATTTTTCAATATGATGTTTCGCTTGCATCCGGCCTTCTATATCCCGTACAGAAGTTCCTCCGAATTTCTGAACGACAATTTTCAAATGAATGCACCTCAAATTTAAGCCAGCTTCCCTAATAGGAAAGCTGACATTATTCACATAATCCTAGACTATAATTATTTAACTTTTACTAAGCCTAATTTTAACAAGCTCTCAGCAATTTGGACAGAGTTCCAAGCTGCACCTTTTAATAGATTATCGGAAACAACCCATAAATGGAAGCCTTTATCGTTATCTAAATCTTTACGAATACGTCCAACAAACGTATCATTTTTACCTACAGCATTTGCTGGCATTGGATACACTTGATTGCTTGGATCATCTTCTAAAACTACACCTGGAGCATTTCTTAATAATTCTTTCATTTGTTCAACTGTTACACCTGCTTGATCTACTTCAATATAAACAGATTCAGAATGACCTGTTTCCACAGGAAGACGAACGCAAGTTGCTGCTACAGCCAATTCTGGCATATGCAGAATTTTTTTCGTTTCATTAATCATTTTCATTTCTTCAAAAGTATAGCCATTGTCTTGGAATTTATCAATTTGTGGAATAACGTTGAAAGCAATTTGATAGTGCTTTTTGTCTCCGCCAACTGGTAAAATTTTTGGTTCAATTTCTTTGCCATCCAAAAGGTCACGAGCTTGATCTTTTAATTCATTAATCGCAGCTGCACCTGCGCCAGAAACTGCTTGGTACGTAGATACGATGACTTTTGAAAGACCAAAGCTTTTTCGAATTGGTTCAAGAGCTACCATCATTTGAATTGTAGAACAGTTTGGATTGGCAATAATACCATTATGTTCATGTAAGTCTGCTTCATTCACTTCTGGTACAACTAATGGTGTATTTTCATCCATACGGAAAGCACTTGTATTATCTACTACAATTGCTCCACGTTTAGCAGCTTCAGGAGCAAGTTCTTTTGATACGCTACCGCCTGCACTAAATAAAGCAATATCAATTCCTTCAAAACTTTCAGGTTTTGCTTCTTGAACTACTACTTCTTCACCTTTAAATGAAAGCTTTGTTCCAGCTGAACGAGAAGAGGATAAAAAGATAATGTTCTTAATTGGTAAATTACGTTTTTCTAATGTTGCTATCATTTGTCTTCCTACTGCTCCAGTAGCTCCAACAACTGCAATATTTAATCCTTGTGTCTCAGTCATATGTCAATTCTCCTTTTCAATCCATAACATGATTATTAGTTAATGTAAGTTACTCTGACTCAGAATATCATTTATTTTATCATATTAACATTCGAATGAAACGAACTTTTATAAAATTATTATGGCAAGGAGAATCTAAATTTGAAAAATTCGTAATTATTCCTTTTACTAGATTACAATTTAGTTTAACTAGCTCTAGCGCTTAGCCACTCAAGTCACTTCGTCCAGCCTATGAGGTCAAAGAACATCATCATCTTCTGGCCCGAAAGTAACTTGTCGAAGGCCCGCACGATTCGGGTCAGGCCGACGAAGACATGAGTCCGTAGCGTCTTAGCTGCTCCGCTTTTTCATCAATTCTCGTCTTTAAATCGTTCAATAATGACTGGCTGAAATTGCTCACCTTTAAGAGCTGAAAGAATGGTCTCTCTAATCATACTCATTCGAGCGACCATTGAGTTTGGCTTATTAAATGGATCATCTTGACCATATGGGACAAAATATAAATCTTTTGCCGCCATCAATTTCATTAAGTTTGCCCCATTTAAACCTAATGCATCATTGGTAGAAATGCCGACAACAACAGGTCGATGATTACGCATCGTCGCTTTCGCAGCCATTAAAACAGGAGAGTCTGTAAGTGCGTTGGCAAGTTTACTCATTGAGTTTCCCGTAAGAGGTGCAATCACCATACAATCAAGTGGCATTTTAGGTCCTAATGGCTCTGCTTTCACGATTGTATCAACTACATGATGTCCTGTTACTTTTTCAATTCTTTCTATCCAATCTTCCCCACGGCCAAAGCGAGTCTCGGTTTGTTTCACTGTTGAGGTCACGATTGGAATGACTTCTACCCCTTCATTCACCAACTTTTCTATTTCTGGAAAAACAATGTCATACGTACAATGCGAACCAGTTATTCCAAAGCCAATTCTTTTCCCCTGGAGACTCATCTAATTCTTCCCCTTCCGTTGTGTTAAATCCTCTTGAATTAATTGACCAAGTGCGTTCGCTAATATTTGACCCGCTGTTTTAGGTGCTACAATTCCTGGTAAGCTTGGGGCTAATAATGCCTTTATTCCTCTTTTTTCGGCAAATCGGAAATCCGTACCTCCTGGCTTTGAAGCCAAGTCAATGATGAGAGTATGAACAGGCATATGTGCGAGTACCATAGATGTTATAATCGGAAATGGAATGGTATTAATCACAATATCCGTCTCTTTAACCTCTTGAGTGAGCTGATTTAAATAAAATGGTTGTAAAGACATTTCCGTGATTCTTGCGATATCCTCACTCTTTCTTGCACCCACCTTAACCTTTGCTCCGAGTGCATGAAACGCTCTCGCCACACTCATTCCAACACGTCCTAGACCAAGTACAGCGACTGATGATCCGTGTATCGTGTAATCTGTGTGCTGGATAGCCATCATTATAGTTCCTTCGACTGTTGGTATAGAATTGTAGATTGCGACATCATCACGTTCGAAAAGTAATATTTGCTTGCGATTTGCCTCAATTAATAAATCTTCTAAATATGGTTGACTAATTCCCGTATAAAAAGTGCAATGAGGCGGCGTACTCTGTATCATTTCTTTAGTTAAAATAACTTGCTCATTCGAAAATATAGTCTCAACCTTTCCATCTGGATCTGTCCCTCGCACCGGTAAAATAACCGAATCTACTTCAGCAAAATTCACGTCTTCCATTTTTTCCTTAACAGCACCTGTGAATGCGTGGTCTAACTGTTCAAACCCTACTAGTAAAAGCTTTGCATCCAGCTCAGTTAGTTTTCGCACAACTTCAAGCTGACGCGCATCCCCACCAATCACAGCGATTTGCATGCCTGTTAGCATTAAACCGTCACCTTCTTTTGTTCAGAACTTACCAACTAATAAAAGTTGGCTTAAGTTTATCTGTGTTTCGCCTAATACCCTCTCATCTTATGTATTTAAGTAAAAATCGGTGAATATAGGCTTAAAAAAAATGTCTATGTCAAAAACACTTTATTGATTTTGGCTCATTTCCGCTTCCAACATAGCTGAAAGGCGTGAGAGGCAGTCTCACACGCCTAATCCTAAAATCATCCTATTGTTTTAACATCATAACCCCAAAATAAAAAACCGCTCATCACGGTTTTTTTCTACATCTTTATGAGCTTGCCTAATTTTCAAGTTGACCTTCTTGAAAATCAATAATAAGCATATCTGCGCCCACCTTTTTTATATGAGACCAGGGAACACGAAGTTCATTTCCTCTTTTCATAAGGCCAAACCATTTCACTGAGGGAATAATTAACGCTGTAATCTGTCCATTATCATTGAATTCTAAATCTGTTTGCCCAAGAACCCCTAACCGCTCAGCACGATTTATATCAACAATTTCTTTACCGCCTAACTCACTTAGTCTCATCTTGCTCCTCCTTTATATATCCTCACTTGAAATATATCCACAAATCATAAAGGTTAGAAGCAGTTTATCTGAAAATTAGCAGGACTGTGCGATCCAATCCCCCCACACCATGTGGGTCATACAGACGAAGGCATAAGGATGTGACGGTATTAGTCTTTGTTCATTGCTACTCAAGAAAAAAGCTTTGCCCTTCATATATAAAAGGACAAAGCTAATAGAATGATCGAACTAAAGACCATTAATTACCCCAGTTTTCCAAGGGACTCACTAATGACAACGAAGAATCAGTAAAAACTTTATTGATAAGTTCATATACTCTTTCCACTGTGACGGCATCAATTTTAGCAATTATATCATCTAAAGACATATGCTTACCAAGCATCAATTCATTTTTTCCATTACGACTCATACGACTATTTGTACTCTCAAGACTTAACATAAGACTTCCTTTTAATTGTTCTTTACTATTGGATAATTCTTTTTCCGTAACACCATCACGCTTAAAATTATTTAATGTTTGACTAATTGTTTCATACAAACTATCCAATTGATTAACACCTGTTCCTCCATAAATGGTCAAAATCCCACTATCTTGGTAACTGGAATGGTAAGAATAAATCGAGTAAGCTAGTCCTCGCTCTTCACGTACATCTTGAAATAAGCGACTACTCATACTACCACCTAAAATATTGTTTAACACAGTTAAGCAATATGTGTTTTCATCACCTATTTGCAAACCATTAAATCCAAGGCATAAATGTGCTTGCTCGGTTTCTTTTTTACGAATCAATTTATTTTGGTGAAATTTTGGTTGGATTATTTCATTTATTTCTTTTCCGCGCTTAAAAGAACCAAAGTATCGTTCAACTTCTTTTATAAAAGCTTCATCGACATTTCCAGCAATCGAAATCACTACTTTTTCCGGTGTATACATATCGTGTACATATTGTTTAAGCGTTTCACTTTTAAAGGTAGACAACGTTTCCTCTGTACCTAAAATTGGATATCCAAGTGAATGCTGTCCATAAATCGCTTGACTTAATAGATCGTGAACGATATCATCCGGTGCATCTTCATACATTTTTATTTCTTCATAAACTACATTTTTCTCTTTTTCTAATTCCACAGAATCAAATTCAGAATTAAAAAACATATCAGCTAGCACTTCAAGTGCATAATTCGCATGATTATCAAGTACCTTCGCGTAATAGCATGTGTATTCCTTAGAAGTAAACGCATTTACTTGACCACCAATGCTATCAAATGATTCGGCAATTTCACGGGCACTTTTCGTTGTAGTTCCTTTAAAAAACATATGCTCTAAAAAGTGCGAAATTCCATTTAATTCAGGAATCTCATTACGTGAACCTGTTTTAACCCAAACACCAATAGCTGCAGACCGCACTGTTGGTATATGTTCTACTACAATTCTTACTCCATTTTGACAAGTATATTTCTTAATCAACAAACATTCCTCCCAAATCTATGCTGCATCGAAAAGCGGAAGCGCCTTGATCGGCGCTGGGGCTAGACACCAATACGCATCAAAAATTTATGTTTTCTTTTATAACCTAACCAATCATTCATCTATCCGATTTTCATCAATCGCTTCAGAAACGGTCACAACATGTAAATTCTTATCTTTTATTTTTATTATTAATGTTTCCAATGATTGTGCAGTTGACTCTGTTGGATGCATTAAAATAAAAGCTCCGGGGTGTAACTTAGATAAAACTCTTTGTGTCAGTACTTCTGGACTAGGTTTTTGCCAATCAATTGAATCCACACTCCACAATACCGTACCCATTCCTTGTTCGGCAGCAAGTGACACGGTTTCATCACGAAAGCTACCACTAGGAGGCGCAAACCAATTCATTTTCTTACCCGTAACCGCTTCAATGACTTCATTGGTTTTTCGTAGTTCTTGGCGTGTAGCTTGTGTAGATAAGGTTTGCATATTCGGATGTGTATATGAGTGATTGCCTATTTCATGTCCTTCTTCCGCAATCATCTTTGCTAAATCAGGATTATTTTTTGTCCATCTACCTTCAAGAAAAAAAGTAGCCTTCACATGTTGCTTTTTTAAAATAGCGAGCATGTCTTGTAAATATTCATTTCCCCATGCAACGTTTATTAATAACGAGACAACAGGTTTATCCGGATGAGCTCGATATAAAGGGGCAGGAGCAAGATCCGTTAAATGTTTCTTTGGGGACACTTGTTTAAAGACCAGCTCTTTTTCATCAAATATTCCCTTTTCCCTCATCGCTTGATAAGATGCATTCACATCAACCACTAACCCATTATACCCCGGTACCGCTTTCCATATTTTATCAATTCGTGCATCCTGCGGCTTCCGTTCATATTTCTCAATAGACGACTTTATGGATAATAAAAGTTCATCCTCTTGTTTACTAGTAGCAACCGAATGATCAGCTAATTGAGTTAAATATTCCTGAGTATATGGATTTTGCACTAATAACCATGATAACCCTGCAATGGCAATTATCGCAACTATCTGCTTCCATTTATTCATATATTTTTGCCCCCTTCATACGAAATATATGAAAAAAAAGGACAGGGTATGCAGAAAAGCGGAGGTGCCTTGGTAGCTCGCGAAGAAAATAGGAAAAGACCCGGAAATCACTTAAACCGTATTTCCCTAAAAAAAAGGCATACGCATTCCGTTAGGAAACGCATGCCTTTTTATTTGAACATTACTAATTATGATTGAGCAGGATTAGCTGCTTCTTTTTCTTCTTTTAAAATGGCCTTACGTGAAAGATTAACTCTACCTTGCTTATCAATTTCAGTTACTTTAACTAAAATTTGATCGCCAATTTTCACAATATCTTCTACTTTACCAACGCGTTCTTCTGCAAGTTCAGAAATATGAACTAAACCGTCTTTACCATGGAAGATTTCAACGAAGGCACCGAATTTTTCAATTCGTTTTACTGTTCCTAAATATTTTTCACCTACAACGACTTCACGAACAATATCTTCAATGATTTTCTTCGCTTTTTCATTCATATCTTGCTCAGTTGAAGAAATAAACACTGTACCATCTTGTTCAATATCAATTTTGACTCCTGTTTCCTCAATAATTTTATTGATTTGTTTTCCGCTTGGTCCAATAACATCACGGATTTTATCAGGATTAATAGTCATTGTTAAGATTTTTGGTGCATAATTTGATAATTCCACACGTGGTTGATTAATCGTTGCCAACATAGAATCTAAAATATGCATCCGACCTCGTTTTGCTTGTTGTAAAGCCTCTTCTAAAATTTCACGAGATAATCCATCGATTTTAATGTCCATTTGAAGTGCTGTAACACCTTTTGCTGTCCCTGCTACTTTAAAGTCCATATCACCAAGATGATCTTCCATTCCTTGAATGTCTGTTAAAATCGTGTAATACTCACCAGATTTGACAAGACCCATAGCAATACCCGCTACAGGCGCTTTAATTGGTACACCTGCATCCATCATCGCTAATGTACCTGCGCAAATACTTGCTTGTGAAGTAGAACCATTAGATTCCAGTACCTCAGCAACAAGACGAATGGTATATGGGAAGTCTTTTTCATCTGGAATCACTTGTGCTAGTGCTCGTTCACCTAAAGCACCATGACCGATTTCACGACGACCTGGTCCACGGATTGGTCCAGTTTCCCCAACGCTGAAATGTGGGAAGTTGTAATGATGCATGAAACGTTTTGTTTCTTCTGTTCCAAGACCATCAAGAATTTGTACATCTCCAAGTGCACCTAATGTACAAATGGAAAGAGCTTGAGTTTGTCCACGTGTAAACAATCCTGATCCATGGGTACGTGCAAGTAGGCCAACTTCTGAAGACAATGGTCTAATTTCATCAGGTTTACGACCATCAGGACGTACTTTCTCTTCAGTAATTAAACGACGTACTTCTGCTTTTACTAATTTATTTAAAATTTCTTTTACTTCTTTAATTTTTGCTTCATCTGCTTCTTGTTCTTCGTATTGAGCTAGAACCTTATCTTTCACTTCTGCAATAGCATCCTCACGTGCATGCTTTTCTTGTACTTGAACTGCTTTATTAAGCTCATCTAAACACATTGCTTTTACTTCTGCCTCAAGCTCAGCATCTACTTGATGCAATGTGATTGCCATTTTTTCTTTACCAATTTCAGCAACAATTTTTTCTTGGAAAGCAATTAATTTCTTAATTTCTTCATGACCAAACATAATCGCTTCTAACATAACTTCTTCTGGTACTTCTTTTGCACCAGCTTCAACCATGTTAATCGCATCTTTATTACCTGCTACAGATAAATCAATATCACTACGTTCCATCTGTTCAACAGTTGGGTTAATTACAAATTGACCATCAATACGGCCAACAACAACACCAGCGATTGGACCATCAAATGGAATATCAGATACTGATAACGCTAATGAAGACCCAAGCATAGCTGCCATTTCTGAAGAACAATCTTGTTCTACACTCATGACCATGCTAATGCATTGAACGTCGTTGCGGAAACCATCGGGGAACATTGGACGAATTGGACGGTCTATCAACCGACTTGCCAAAATTGCTTTTTCACTTGGGCGCCCTTCACGCTTAATAAATCCACCCGGGATTTTTCCTACTGCATATAGTTTTTCTTCATAATTTACAGTTAACGGAAAGAAGTCAACATTTTTCGGTTCTTTTGAAGCTGTAACTGCACATAATACAGCTGTATCACCATAACGAACGAGGACTGCTCCGTTTGCTTGCTTAGCTAATTGACCTATTTCAACCGTTAAATTACGACCGGCCCAGTCAAATGAATACGTATGTTTTTCCTGTCCCATCTTACATCTTGCCCCTCTCTACACTTCACTTAGAGGTCTAGTATGAGTACCAAACCTAAACTACAATCATTTATGTTAAAGTTTCAATAACTTTTGTGAAAACCAAACTATTCCTATTATGCACGAAAAAAACAAGCATTAACAGTAATTTCGCTAAAATATCGAAACATTGTACTAAAATTATGTATTATAAAGCAAATTTTATACTTTTAAAATCAGTTCGTTTGATTCACATCAAAAAAGCGGGAAATTTCCCGCTTCTTCAAAAATTATCGACGTAATCCTAATTTGTTAATTAGTGTACGGTAACGAGTCACATCTTTATTACGAAGGTAAGTTAATAAGTTACGACGTTTACCTACCATTTTTAAAAGACCGCGACGTGAATGATGGTCTTTTTTATGAATGCGTAAATGATCATTCAAGTTGTTAATTTCTGCAGTAAGTACTGCGATTTGAACCTCTGGAGAACCAGTGTCAGTATCGTGAGTTCTGAACTCAGCGATTAATTCATTTTTACGTTCTTGTGTAATTGCCATTATTTATTCCTCCTAAAATTCTATAAAATCCCCTATTACTGAGCTAGCGTCGGAGTGTCGTCTAGCCAAGCAACGGTTATTTTTAATACAACTAATAGAATACCTTTTTTTTATTAAAAATGCAAGTCTATATCATAATCTAAAAAATATGCTTGAGTATTTTCTTTATCAACTTGAATTTGACGAACTAATTCTTCTAATCCCGAAAATTTCTGTTCGCTTCGCAATCTTTTATGCCATTCCACAACGACGTCTGCTCCATAAATATCACCACTAAAATCCAATGCATGTACTTCAACAGACGGAAATTCAGGTTGTTGCTCATGAAAAGTTGGCTTAAACCCAACATTACAAACACCCTTATACCAATTTCCTTCTATCTGAATACGAACAGCGTATACACCGGTTGCAGGAAAAATATAGGAGTCACTCACTTCTACATTTGCAGTAGGAAATCCTAGTTTTCTACCACGTTTTTCACCATGAATAACATGACCTTTTGTTACATAGTAACGACCTACAAGATGATAAAACTCTGAAAAATTACCAACCTTTAATGTTTCACGGATTCTTGAAGAACTTACCTTTTGATCATCTAAAACTTGTTTTTCAATAATAGTTTGGGTGAAACGATGATCTGCATAGCTAGGTAATGCTTCCATCGTTCCTTTTCCAAAATGACCGTAAGTAAAATCAAATCCAGCTACTACGTGGCGAGTATTCAAGCCAACCAAATATTGATTGACGAATTGTTCAGGTGGTAAAGAGGCAAATTCTTCAGTAAAATTGACAACGAATAAGTAATCTATACCTAATTTGTCGACGATCTCCATTTTATCATCCAATGGCGTAATATAACGAATTGGATTCGATTTTTTTTTGAGCATCACGGATGGATGAGGATCGAATGTCATCATTGCTGATTTTCGATTAGTTCGTTTCGCTATTTCAACTGCAGTCATAATCACCGTTTGATGACCCTTATGTATCCCATCAAAAAATCCGAGTGCCATAACTAGTTCAGGAAAATCCTCCTGAGTAAATTGATGAGGATGCTTTATCGCAATCACTTTCACCTTACAATCTCCTCTTTCCGACGGCAAAACCTTCTATCCTTCTAATGCCAAAACTTTAATAGGTTTCATTACATTTTCTTTTGTTGGATGCATTTGATAAATGGCAAGTGCCTTCCCGCTCTCATCTTGCATAACAAATGCTTTTCCTTTTTCAATGGTCCAATTTTCTGGTTGTGGTAAAACCGCACCGTTTAGTACTTTCTTTGCTACTTTATCATTAATCTCTAATTTCGGCAAATGTATTAACCCTCGTTCGAGAGGTAATAAAAATTCAGCTTCCTTACCCGCTTCCATTAACTCTTGAATTTCCGTTAGTGTTTTGCATTCGTTTAGTTTGAACCCAGCAGATTCAATTCTAATTAGATCTGACATATGAGCAGGATATCCCAATTTCTCACCAATCATGACCGCTAAAGTGCGGATATATGTTCCTTTAGAGCAACTGACTCGAAAACGAAACGAAATAGTCTCACCGCTAAAAACTTCTCGTTCATCTAATAACGTCATATCATAGATTGTTACATCACGCGCAGGACGTTCCACTTCAATCCCAGCACGTGCATATTCGTAGAGCTTTTTACCATTAACCTTTACTGCGGAAAACATCGGTGGGGTCTGCTGAATAGTTCCCATTAATGACCGTAAAACATCAAGAATTTGCTCTCGCTTAAAGGATTCAGTTATCTTTTTTTCTGCAACAAGTTCACCACTTGCATCTTCTGTCGTTGTTGAAAACCCAAGTGTTACTTCCCCTTCATAAGCCTTTCCAGCTTCAGTTAAGTACTCAGCAACCTTAGTTGCTCGACCAATACATATAGGCAACACACCTGTAACATCAGGGTCCAATGTTCCCGTATGTCCAACCTTCTTTGTTTTTAAAATTTTTCGTAATTTAAACACGCAATCATGGGAAGTCATGCCTTTAGGTTTCCACAAGGCCAAAATTCCGTTCATTCCATCACCTCATCACATCATTAGAAAAGCGTAAGGCACATACTTTTCGACCCTAATAGTAAAAAAAGACCAACTCTCATACTACGAGTCGGCCTCGATCAAGTGAAACGACCATCAGTAGGAAAACCCAACTGATGGAATCATTTCTATTCTTCGTCTTCTTTAGCAGGTTTATCTTCAGCGTGAATTTGTGAAATCAATGTTTCAATTCGATTTCCATAATCAATCGATTCATCAAATTCAAAAAATAATTCTGGAGTTTTGCGTAAACGAATTCTTTGTCCGATTTCCGAACGCATAAATCCTTTAGCTTTTTCTAAACCCTTTAAGGTATCTTCCCTCTGCTTACTATCACCGAGGACGGAAATATACACTGTAGCTTGTTGAAGATCACCAGTGACTGCAACATCCGTCACTGTGACAAAACCGATTCTAGGATCTTTCAGTTTTCGTCCGATAATCTCACTTAGTTCTTTCTTCATTTGTTCACCAACACGATTGGAACGAAGGCTCATTCTAATCACCTCGCAAATTTAAAGCCATTCTATATCTGTTATTGTGCGCTCTAATTCCGGAAAAGAATCAAGAAATCGCAGGGCATTTTGTAATTCTCGCTCAGTCGCCTTTTGAGAAGACGACACAGCTACAATGGCAATTTTTGTCCGTTGCCATAGGTCTTGATAATCCGTTTCTGCAACGGAAATATTGAACTTTTGTTTGAGACGAGTTAGCACACGCTGAAGCACTGCTCGCTTTTCTTTTAAAGAATGGGCATCATGAATGATACATTCACATTGGACAGCGCCAATGATCATTTACGTTCAATCTCTTCCATGACATAGGCTTCAATAATGTCGCCTTCTTTTAAGTCATTAAAGTTTTTAATCGTAATCCCACATTCATAGTTTGTTGCTACTTCTTTCACATCATCCTTGAAACGTTTTAACGTATCAATTTCTCCTTCAAATACAACTACGCCTTCACGAATTAAACGAATACCGCTATCGCGAGTAATCTTTCCTTCTGTTACGTATGAACCAGCAATTGTACCAATTTTAGATACTTTAAATGTAGTCCGTACTTCTGCTTGACCAATAATTTTTTCTTCAAATTCAGGATCAAGCATCCCTTTCATCGCTGCTTCGATTTCTTCAATCGCTTTGTAGATGATACGGTGAAGACGAACATCCACATTTTCAGATTCTGCCGCACGTTTTGCATTAGCATCTGGACGAACGTTAAAACCAATGACAATCGCATTAGAAGCTGTTGCTAAAATAATATCAGATTCCGTAATCGCACCAGCACCTGAGTGGATGATTTTAACGCGTGCACCTTCCACTTCAATTTTTTGCAATGAGGCACCTAATGCTTCAGCAGAACCTTGAACATCTGCTTTCAAAATGATGTTCAATTCTTTTATTTCTCCTTGTTTCATTTGTTCAAACAAGTTATCAAGTGTTACACGTGTTTTTTCATTACGTTGTGAAGCAAGTTGTCTAGATGCACGAGTTTCTCCTACATGACGAGCTGTTTTTTCATCCTCAAAGACGATAAAAAGATCTCCAGCTTGTGGTACTTCATTTAGGCCTGTTACTTCAACAGGAGTAGATGGACCCGCTTCTTTCACACGACGACCAAGATCATTCACCATCGCACGAACTCGACCAAAAGAGGCACCTACAACGATTGGATCACCGACTCGGAGTGTCCCATTTTGAACTAGAAGAGTGGCTACCGGTCCACGACCTTTATCTAATTGTGCTTCGATTACAGTACCATTCGCTCTACGATTTGGATTTGCTTTATACTCTTCTACTTCGCCTACTAATAGAATCATTTCAAGCAATGTATCAATGCCTTCGCCTTTTTTGGCAGACATTTGTACAAAGATTGTATCTCCACCCCAGTCTTCTGGGACTAATCCATGCTCTGTTAACTCTTGCATAACACGATCAGGATTTGCACCTGGTTTATCCATTTTATTTACCGCAACGATAATTGGTACTTCTGCTGCTTTTGCATGGTTAATCGCTTCAATTGTTTGTGGCATAACCCCATCATCAGCTGCAACGACAAGAATCGTAATATCTGTTATTTGGGCACCACGAGCACGCATCGTTGTAAAGGCAGCGTGACCAGGAGTATCTAAGAAAGTAATTTTCTTGTCGTTTACAGTTACTTGGTAGGCACCAATATGCTGGGTAATCCCACCTGCTTCGCCTTCCGTTACTTTCGTTTTACGAATTGAATCAAGCAATGTTGTTTTACCATGGTCAACGTGTCCCATAATTGTTACAACAGATGGACGTTCTACTAAATCTTCTGGTGCGTCTTCTGTTACTAATGACTCAAGATCCGTTAAATCAACACGGATTTCTTCCTCAACCTCAACACCATATTCAGCGGCAATTAGTTCAATAGCATCTTTATCTAGTGTTTGGTTGATTGTTGCCATAACCCCAAGCAAGAATAATTTCTTGATGATTTCAGAAGGTTCACGGTGAAGTTTCTTAGCTAGCTCTTGAACCGTCAATGACTCAAAAAAAGTAATTTTAGCGGGAAGCTCTCTTTCTTTACGTGGTGTTGCTTGAACATGTTGCTGTGGTTGATGTGATTTTTGTTTATTTTTGTTACGGTTATTTCTACCTCTATTATTATTAAACTGTCCTTGGCCTTGCTTTTTCACACCAGTACCTGCTGGTTTTTGGACAGGTTTTTTCTTAAGTTTTTCTATATTCACTGTACTTTTCGCATCAGCTTCAGCTTCATATAGTTCAACCGTTGAACTTGTCTTTGGTGCTTCCTCTTGTTTTGGTACTTCCTCTTGTTTTGGCGCTTCTTGCTCTTGTTTTGGTTGCATGGAATCGTTTAATTTTTGAATTGCAGTATCATCTAATGCCGTCATATGATTTGTTACCTCAATATTCAATTCTTTCAATTTACTAATAACATCCTTACTTGAAACGTTTTTTTGTTTTGCATATTCATGAACACGCAATTTTGTCATACATTCACCCCCGTAAAATTTAATCGAGCAACGTTCGGAGTTTTTGTGCAAAACCTTCATCCAGTACTGCGACGACAACCCTTGCTTCCTTGCCAATTGCTTGACCAAGCAAGAATCTGTTCTCGACCCTTTTTAAAGGAACCTGATAATATGCGCACTTATCAGATATTTTTTTTTCTGTATTTTTAGAAGCGTCTTCTGCTAAAATAACGAGCTTGGCTTTGCCACTTCTAATCTCTTTAACGACTAATTCCTCTCCAGAAATTAGCTTACGCGCTCGATTGGCTAAACCTAATAGAGACATCCACTGTTGTTGAATCATAGCTTTAGTGATTCTCCTTGTCCACTAATTCAAGTAACTGTTCATATAAAGAAGGATCAATTTGGGCACTAAGGTGGTTCGCTAAAATATTCTTCTTCTTCGCTAACTCAATAACATCGCGATCAAGAGTTAAATACGCGCCTCGTCCCGATTTCTTCCCAGTTGGATCAATGCTGACTTCTCCTTCTTTAGAGCGAACGATTCGAATAAGCTCTTTTTTTGGCTTCATTTCACCACTCGCAACACACTTACGCATCGGAATTTTTTTTTGGCTATTCAATTCGTTCACCCCTACTTACTCATTATCCTCAGTGAAATCATTTTCAACATCTATATAACTATCTCGATTCAACAAAAACTCTTGTTCTTCCACTGGATAAATTCCAGCTTCACGTGCATCTGTTTCACTCTTAATATCAATTTTCCAACCTGTTAGCTTCGCTGCTAAACGTGCATTTTGACCACGTTTCCCAATCGCTAAAGAAAGTTGATAATCTGGAACAATAACTGTTGTGGCCTTGGCAGGTTCATTCACAATTACTTCAAGTACTTTAGAAGGACTTAGAGCATTGGCTACAAAAACAACTGGGTCCTCTGACCATTTGACAATGTCAATTTTTTCGCCCTTTAATTCGTTTACAATCGCTTGAACACGTTGTCCTTTTTGACCTACACATGAACCTACTGGGTCAACCTCTTGGTTGTCTGCATAAACAGAAATTTTGGAGCGATCCCCCGCTTCACGCGCAACAGATTTAATTTCAACTGTTCCATCAAAAATTTCAGGGACTTCAATTTCAAATAAGCGTTTTAAAAGTCCAGGATGAGAACGAGAAACAAAAATTTGAGGTCCTTTTGAAGTCTTTTCAACTTTAGTGATAAATACCTTAATGCGACTATGTGGTTTGTATTGCTCATTTGGCATTTGTTCATTAACTGGTAGTAAAGCTTCAATTTTACCAAGGCTCACATATATAAATCGGGAATCTTGGCGTTGCACGATTCCCGTCATGATATCTTCTTCACGATCAATAAATTCAGAATAAATGATACCACGTTCAGCTTCACGTACACGTTGCGTAACGACCTGTTTCGCTGTTTGGGCTGCAATTCGACCAAAATCTTTAGGTGTGACTTCCAACTCTACAACATCTTCAAGTTGATAATTTGGATTGATGTTTTTTGCTTCTTCCAGTGAAATCTCTAGGCGTGAATCAAATACCTCATCCACTACATCTTTACGAGCGAATACACGCATTGTTCCTCGATCAAGATTTAAGTCAATGCGTACATTTTGTGCTTGATTAAAATTCCGACGATACGCTGAAATAAGCGCTGCTTCAATGGCATCAACCAATACCTCTCTTGAGATTCCTTTTTCTTTTTCTAAAATATTTAGAGCATCCAATAACTCACTGCTCATGGTTTATCCCCCTTACGGATTATTAATAATGGCTGTATTTTAAGAGAAGCTAATGGCCAATCTTGCTTTGGCTACTTTGTCATATGGGATAACGACCGTTTTCTTTCTTGTTTTAATCTTAATTTCAATTGTCACGTTACTACCATCAAACGCCATGAGCGTTCCTTCAAATTCTTTTTCATCCAAGAAAGGCTCGTATGTTTTTATGTATACATTTTTCCCAATTGCGTTTTGAAAATCCTTTTCTTTTTTCAAAGGTCTTTCCGCACCAGGTGACGAAACCTCAAGGAAATAATTTTGCGGAATAGGGTCAATCTCGTCAAGTTTTTCACTTAATTTCTCACTGACATTTCCGCAATCATCAATATCCACGCCTTTTTCTTTATCAATGTACACTCGAAGGAACCAGCTTTTTCCTTCTTTTACATACTCTACTTCTACTAACTCAAGGTGCAATTCTTCAAGAATAGGTGTGACAAGTTCTTCGACTACTTCCGTTACCTTTTTACTCAATTTGTTTCCTCCAAACATGTTTGTTCTACGCTTGGTAATGGATCGTTAAATGATAAGTTCAATACAAACACGAAAGAGTGGGTTTCCCCACTCTTTCCATTGGTTCCTCTTAGTATCTCCATTAAAAATATACCATAATCATGATAAATATGCAAATTGAAAGAAAAGCGGAAGCGCCTTGGTCAGCTCGCGAAGAAAATAGGAAAAGACCCGGAAGGCGCTTTTTGCCTTTCGAGGGCTTTTATCTTTTTCACAGCGAGCTAGCCGCTGGAGCTAGACAGTAAGAAAAGCGGAAGCGCCTTGGTCAGCCCCGACAAGCGCTGGAGGGCCTGAAGATAAAGGCGTTCTTTGCCTTTATCAGCAGGACCGAAGCGTCTCGAGGGGCTAGCTGGTGTAGCTAGACAGAGAAAAGCGGAAGCGCCTTGCGCTTCCGTAAAGCAATTGATTACATTTTTGTAGTTAATAATGGTATAGTGAATTATAATTGATTTCCTTTTTGTTTTACCTATTAAGGTGGTGATTACAATCGAACTGAATAAACGTCAGGAAAAAATATTGGAAATTGTGAAGGGGAACGGACCTATAACGGGTGAGCATATTGCAGAGCAATTAGGTTTAACAAGGGCAACGCTTCGCCCAGACTTAGCAATATTAACAATGGCTGGATTTCTTGATGCGAGACCGCGTGTAGGTTATTTTTATACCGGAAAGTCGGGTACTCAACTCTTAACAGATAGTTTAAATCATATCTTTGTAAAAGATTATCAATCCATTCCTGTCGTTGTTAATGAGAATATCTCTGTTTATGACGCGATTGTTATGATGTTTTTAGAGGATGTTGGTACGTTATTTGTCGTTGATAAGAGTTCTATATTAGTTGGTGTTCTTTCACGAAAAGATTTACTCCGAGCTAGTATAGGAAAACAGGAATTGGCTTCCATACCTGTTAACATTATTATGACTAGAATGCCAAATATTACATTGTGTTCTAGAGAAGATTTGATGATTGATGTAGCTAAGAAATTAATTGAAAAGCAAATTGATTCTTTGCCGGTCGTCAAGGAAACGGAAAAAGGTTACGAGGTAATCGGTAGAATTACAAAAACAAATATAACAAAAGCTTTTGTTGCATTAGCTGATGAAAGCTATTAGGGGGCTTGCAAATAGGATGACTGTTAAGAATGGTTCAATCATATATGTCGTATCTGATTCGGTAGGAGAAACAGCGGAATTAGTTACAAAAGCAGCTGCGAGTCAGTTTATGGGTGCTTCTTTTGTCATTAAAAGAATTCCATACATAGAAGATGAACAGAATGTAGATGAAGTAATTTCACTTGCTAAATTAAATGATGCGATTATTGCATTTACACTTGTGAAGCCAGAAATAAGAGCATATATGAAGCAGCAGGTGGAAAAAGAAAATCTAGCTGCCTATGATATTTTGGGACCACTCATGGACATTCTTCAACAACGGGCATCTTTAAAACCACTAAATGAGCCAGGGCTCGTTAGAAAACTAGATGAAGATTATTTTAAACGTGTTGAAGCCATTGAATTTGCTGTAAAATATGATGATGGTCGTGATCCTCGAGGCATTTTACGTGCAGATATTGTTTTAGTCGGTGTATCACGTACTTCTAAGACGCCGCTTTCACAATATTTAGCCCACAAGCGTTACAAAGTAGCAAACGTTCCACTTGTTCCAGAAGTAGAGCCTCCGGAAGAGTTATTTTTAGTGCCAGCTGAAAAAATTATCGGTCTTAAAATTAGTCCGGAAAAGTTGAATGATATCCGAAAAGAACGTTTAAAGTCTCTTGGATTAAATGACCAAGCTATTTATGCGAATGTTGAGCGAATTAAAGAAGAATTAAAGTATTTTGAAACAATTACATCAAAGCTCAAATGTCCAATTATTGATGTAACTAATAAGGCTGTTGAAGAAACAGCAAATTTAATCATTAATATTTTTCAAAACCGAAAGATATATTAAATAATTAAGTGTATTGTATGATGTTAATGTATCATACTATGTTTGGAATAGTTGATGGACGATTACACCATAATATGGGTAATTGCTCCATCCAATTTTTTTGTAATTTAATAAAATTCAACTTTTTTTAGGGTTAAAGTATAAGAAAAACAGCGACTTTCGCTATTTGGGTGATAAGTCGTGTTTTTCTTATGTAAAAAGGATGGAAACTTTATTAAAAATAGATTATAATAAAAAATTGTGAGAAATTACATTCTTAAGGTTTAGAGTTAATTAATAAGGAATAAACTATAACTAACGAGAAGTCAAGGTTTTCGTCATACATACATTTACATATTTACAATTGCAAAATAAAGATTTAACGGAGAAAGAGGATTATGGGGAAAAATGTAGAATTAAATGTTATGAACGAAAAACTATCGATTTACGTCGATGCAGATGCTTGCCCTGTAAAAAAAGAAATCTTAGATTGTGCCAACCGATTTCAAGTGGATGTTATTTTTGTCGCCTCTTACAAAAATATGATGAATGATCCAGAAGGAAAATGGGTATATGTTGATGCAGTAAAAGAAGCAGCTGACTTATACATCGTTAATGCAGTGAAAAAGGGTGATATTGTTATTACAAACGATATTGGATTGGCTGGAACATTACTACCGAAAGCAGTATATGTTCTTTCTTCAAAGGGAGGGGAATATACCGATGAGAATATTTCGATGTTCTTAGATATGCGATATTATTCCGCAAAATTACGTCGAGCTGGTAAGCATACAAAAGGGCCGAAAGCTTTCACAAAGGAAGACCGAAAAAATTTTATTAATAAACTTGTAAAAATTTTGTCGAACTTTGAAGGAAAATAGCTACTTGTATCGAATTAAAAAATATCACCTAAAATGTAAGGTGAAAATATGACAAATGCCCGAATAGAAGATGAAAAGATAAACCAAATTCGAGAAGCTGTTGATATTGTCGAATTGATTGGCGAATATGTACAGTTGAAAAAACAAGGCCGAAATTATTTTGGTCTATGTCCTTTCCATGGTGAAAATAGCCCCTCGTTTTCTGTTTCGTCTGAAAAGCAAATTTTCCATTGCTTTGGTTGTGGAGCAGGTGGAAATATTTTTACATTTTTAATGGACATTGAAGGATATAGCTTTGTTGAAGCTGCTAAGGTATTAGCGGAAAAAGGAAATATTCCTCTTGATGTTGAAATAAATAAAGAGCAAAAACGTTCTTCCTTGCCCGCTGGTTCAGAGCAAATGATTGAAGCACATGAACTATTACGAAAATTTTATCATCATCTTCTCACACATACAAATGAAGGTCAAGAAGCATTAGAATACCTTCTTAATCGTGGATTTACCGAGGAGACGATTGATCAATTTCATATTGGATACGCACTTGATTCATGGGATTTTGTTTCAAAATTCTTGAAGAAAAGAGGGTTTTCAACTGAATTTATGGAAAAAGCAGGTCTTATTATTTTTAGAGAAAAAGATGAGTCCTATTTTGACCGTTTTCGCAATAGAGTAATATTTCCGATTATGGACTATCAAGGGAATACGATTGCGTTCTCAGGAAGAGCATTAGGTGATGAACAGCCTAAATACTTAAACAGTCCTGAAACACCAATCTTTAATAAAAGTAAAATATTATATAACTTTCATCAGGCACGCTCACATATAAGGAAAAAAGAACAAGCTGTTATTTTTGAAGGTTTTGCAGATTGTATCTCTGCCGTTCGAGCAGGCGTTGAAAATAGTGTAGCAACAATGGGAACGGCCTTAACAGATCAGCATATAAAGCTTTTAAAACGGAATACAAATCAAATTATTATTTGTTATGATTCTGACTCTGCTGGCTTACATGCAGCAAATCGAGCAGCAAATATGCTGCAGGAACAAGGTTTTAGTGTTAAAGTAGCACTTATGCCAGACAACCTGGACCCCGATGATTACATTAAGAAATATGGTGAAAAAAGCTTTGTTTCTCAGGTAATAGGGGATAGTCTAACATATATGGCATTTAAGTTACATTTCCTACGAATAGGTAAAAAATTAAATAATGAAGGAGATCGGATTCAATATATTGAGGAAGTGCTAAAAGAAATTTCTCGATTATCAAATGCGGTGGAGAGAGATTACTACTTGCGTCAACTCTCTAGTGAATTCTCTCTTTCTTTAGATGCTTTGGAGAATCAGCAGCGTCAAGTTTTTTTCAGTGAACGAAAGAAAGGTACGTTGCCTAAAGCGCCAATTCAAAAAACTTTGACCCTACAGTACGAACATAAATTAAGGCCCGCTTATCTTAATGCGGAAAGAATCTTAATAGCACATATGTTAAAAAGTAAAGAAGCTACTTATAAGATCCAGCAATTGTTAGGAAACCATATTTTACATCTAGATGAACATCAAGCGATTATCACGTATTTATATGCTTATTATGAAGATGGGCATGAACCAGATACCAGTTTTTTTCTTACTTTTTTACCTGATCAGAACTTAAGAAGGATTGTTTCTGAAATTGAAATGATGTCAGTTGATGCAGAAGTCTCTGACAAAGAACTAAATGATTGTATAAATCAAGTGTTGAAATACGAAAAAATGTTAAAGATAAAAGAAAAACAAGAAGAACAAAAAGAAGCGGAAAGACGTAGCGATACGATAGCTGCTGCTAAGATTGCTATGGAAATTATCCAATTAAGAAAAATGTTATAACGACTGTTTGTGTAAGTTTTGGAAGGAGGGGAACTAATGGCTGAAAAACCAGCACGTTCCAAAGAAGTTGAAAATGAATTAACTCTTGATCAAGTAAAAGAACAGTTAGTGGAGTTAGGTAAAAAGAAAGGCTCACTAACTTTAGAAAAAATTGCAGCAAAAATTGGAAAGTTTGAATTAGATTCTGATCAAATGGATGAGTTCTATGAATATTTAGGGGAACATGGCATTGAAGTTCTCACTGATGGTGACAGTGAAGATGATGATGATGAAGAACCAAACAGTAAAGAAGACGAAAAAGAAGAAGAGTTTGACTTGAACGATTTGAGTGTTCCTCCAGGTGTTAAAATCAACGATCCCGTTCGAATGTACTTGAAGGAAATTGGACGAGTAGACCTATTATCTGCTGAAGACGAGGTTTCGTTAGCAGAAAGAATTGAACAAGGGGACGAGGAAGCGAAGCGTCGTTTAGCGGAAGCAAACTTACGTCTTGTTGTCAGTATTGCGAAGCGTTATGTTGGTCGTGGGATGTTATTCTTAGACTTAATTCAAGAAGGTAATATGGGTCTAATTAAAGCAGTTGAAAAGTTTGACTATCGCAAAGGCTTTAAATTTAGTACGTATGCCACTTGGTGGATTCGTCAGGCCATTACGCGTGCCATTGCAGACCAAGCGAGAACGATCCGAATTCCCGTACACATGGTTGAAACGATTAACAAATTAATTCGTGTTCAAAGACAGCTACTTCAAGATTTAGGACGTGAACCATTACCGGAGGAAATTGCAGAAGATATGGATTTAACTCCGGAAAAAGTTCGTGAAATTTTGAAAATAGCTCAAGAACCTGTTTCCCTTGAAACACCTATTGGTGAAGAAGATGATTCTCACTTAGGCGATTTTATTGAAGATCATGAGGCAACATCTCCTTCAGAACATGCAGCATATGAACTGTTAAAAGAACAGCTTGAAGATGTTCTTGATACACTAACTGATCGTGAAGAAAATGTTCTTCGTCTTCGTTTTGGATTAGATGACGGTCGCACACGTACACTTGAAGAAGTAGGTAAAGTTTTTGGTGTTACACGTGAACGTATTCGTCAAATTGAAGCAAAAGCACTACGTAAGCTTAGACATCCAAGTCGAAGCAAACGACTAAAAGACTTTTTAGAGTAGAATGAATCCTGAGTCCCATCTTGTAACCTACAAGAGGGGCTTTTTTTATGAAATCAGAATATAGATCCTTTAGCTCTATATATGGTAGGCGCTTCCTCACTTTACCTCTCAATTGTTTGTATCTCTTGCCGATATAATAGGCAGAAAAGAATTTATAAATGAGGTTGTGCATATGAATGAAACACGTAAGAAAATCATAATCCATGAAATTAAGTATTGGAAGCAAACAAAGTTACTTCCTGAGAAATATTGTGATTATTTACTCACTTTGTATAGTGGTGGCGAAGAAGACATTTCACAAACAAATAAGAAGAGCAATATTTCATTACATATCCCAATATGGATATTCACGGTCATATTTTTTACCATTCTATTTGTTAATTATTTTACTGAATTTCCCAAAGGATTGCAAATAACCTTAACAGCAATTGCTATTATTATTTTTGGACTTTTTATCGTTCGATATTTAGAAAATGGTCTACTATTCCATCTAGCACTGGTTTGTTTAGCGTTATTAGTTCTGATTGAATCTGTAAATGTAGTTGATCTACTATTTCCTTCAAGTAACGGATTCTTATATTTCCTACTACTTCTACAATGTGTGATTTGGTTTTTAGTAGGCCGAAAATTAAGATTATTGTATTTTTCAATTGCAGGCATTGTGGGTGGAATGATTATCATCTATTTTTTAACTAAATCTCTTTATTAAAATAGAGGAAAAAAATGATGTTCACCATGAATCATTATAAAATGTGAATACATATGTATAAAAAATGTAAAAATAGAGAAAATATTTCATATCTGGATGCTTTACTCTTTTCCTTAACCGTTTTTTCAAGTAAAATTATAATTGCTTGTACAGAATATTCTGAAATAAAGTGTAAGGTCTACAAAGGGGGAGGTTGTGGTATGAATCGTAATCCAGTTATACCATTTGTGTTAATCATGGTTTTTGGAATTGGACTTATGTTTTTCCTTTCTTTTAAGGGCTTAGGTGATGCGGAACAAATAGCGAAAGAACAAGCAGGTGAGGGCAAAACAGAAGAACCTGCTAATGCCTCCGCCAAACCGGAAGATATTTATAAACAAACTTGTATTAGCTGTCACGGGGATGCCTATCAGGGTGGTGTGGGTCCTGCTCTAAAAGGGGTTGGTGATCGACGCTCAGCAGATGAAATAAAAGATATTATTACCAATGGAAAGAATACTATGCCTGCTGGTTTAGTTAAAGAAGATCAGGCTGAGGGAATGGTAAAGTTTTTACAAGGCTTAAAATAATGCTTCAAAGATTGGCTGGATTGTCTGTAAAGGCAATGCAGTCTTTTTTTACTGTCAGAATTTATAAAATAGCCGAGAACACTCGTGACTTTAGTCATGAGATGAATCGGCTTCGGATAGGGCGTGGCTTATGCCACGTTAACTATCCGACATATGTTCAGTCAAATATACACAAAAAAGCACTAATATAACGCCCTCATTTCTCCTAAATCTTTCAATATGATGTTATCATTAGCATAAGGTGAAAGATTTGACAGACGTTAAACATGGTAGGGGATATGTATACTTCATTCAGTACCATATTGTAAAGTGAAAATACAGAACAACAGATCCGCCAATACATTCGACATCAACAAACGAAATAGCGAAAGGAGCTGAGCCTAGATGGCAACACCAAGCTATGTGCTTACTTTGTCATTGAAAGTTGAAACATGGCAAGAATATATCTTAGAAAGACGCTTAAACATTGGGCGAAATATCTACAATGCCTGTCTAGGCGAAGCATGGCGTAGATATAAATATATGATACGCAATCCTAGGTATTGGGAAGCGGTTCGTATGCGGAAAGGGAAAGAACGCAAACAACTTCTGAATCAATTGAAAGAACAATATGGCGTTCGTAAATTCGACTTAAATATGTACGTTCAAGGAATGGGGCGTAAGTTTAAGCAAAACATCGGTTCCCAAATGGCTCAGAATATCGCTGAACGAGCGTTTCAAGCAATGGAGAAAGTCATGTATGGGAACGGTAAGAAAGTACATTATTGTTCAGTAGGTCAGTTCTTTTCGTTAGAAGAAAAGACAAACAAGACTGGTTTTCGTTATTTTCCCGAAAACAAACGCATGGAATGGTTAGGGATTATCCTGCCTGTCATGATGAAAGATCAAGATGAATACGCACATCTTGCGCTTCAAGATAAAATCAA